>MDSZ01011618.1_pt1 | contig 21270 bp, 19 predicted proteins | sample 811201 | NCBI WGS metagenome assembly MDSZ01 (sample SAMN05326647, study PRJNA326480) | marine metagenome | isolation source: seawater | place: Indian Ocean: North | collected 2010 | reverse complement strand
TGGGTTTACATTTGAATTTACAAGTAGCCTCACACGCTCTCGCGCTGATGATGGGCTATGTGAAAATAAATCATCTGCTGTATGTGAAGTATTAGCATATACTTTAAATTTTATAGTATATGGAAATTCTATCCCTACATAGTCTTGGACTCTCATCCAGAAGGTGTTGTTATCTAGATGTTTTCCTTTAAGGCAAACTTTAAATGGATTACCATCCAAACCATCTCCAGAAAACTCGTAACCATCAAACGGAGTGATAATTAGTGAAGGAGCGGTAGCAGGCCACAGGTATTCAAAAGGATCTGCTGTCTGGTCTGTCTCGTCTTGGCTCAAACGTTGAGGAGACCTATAAGAATATGCTGGGCTTACCTCACCAGTTCTATTTGCAACAATAGGAGCAACGCATTGATCAAACTCGATTGTATATGGACGTACTATGTCAGGAAATCTTTTAGGTCTAAAGTGGTCTTCAAAAACTACGTCAACGGTCATTTTCCCTGTGGGTAGCTCAGTAGTATTAACATACAGAATATGATTTTCTAAAGTAAAATATGAAGCATTTTCACCTCTAAGGAACATGTTATAAGGACCACAAGAATCAATAATTCTTACGGTTGCAACGCCAACTTTGGTCATTCCTCCCGGCGGTGGAGTTGTTGTAGTAGAAGTTGTAGTAGTGGTAGATGCTGCTATAGCTGCCACATTGGTGCTAAATACTTGAACGCCTCCAGAGAAATACTCTCCAGATGGTTTTAAATCTGGAAGCCTAGAAATGGTAGCATCATACGATTCGGTTTCTATTTCTGGTGTGGTTTCTATAATATCTGGAATTCCATACGACACACTATCGCCAATCATTTCTTGAAAATTTACTGAAGCGTTATCAGATATTTTTTGAGTATATATTACTTCTTCTGATGCAGAAAGAATAATATTTGATCTATCAACATCAATTGGTGTGAGGTCATAAACTCCACTAATGGTATCTACTAATAAAGAACTTGATTCAGCAAAACCTCTATGTACTCTATCGTCTGGATCATATAATCCTACATAATCATTTTCATCATCTATTGTAAATGCGCCACCTTGCCTAACCTTCTGTAGATAATGGAACCATTCAAAAGTTATAAGTCCCGCTCCCCTAAAGTCACCACTAAAAGCATTGTAAAACCTTTTCCTAGAGTCCAAGCCGGGATCAACTGACGGACCTTCAGCAGACATATCAGCAACAGACCTTATAATTGCAGCCTGTCTATCGTTTGGCATACGAACTCCAAATTGTGCATTTGATGATGGGATTATGATAAATATAGAAGCTTCATGGTAGTCTTCTATATTGGCAGTAGAGTCTTCGGCGTACCAAGGAGGCATCCATACAATCTGATGACTACCACCAGTAATATTATTCCAAGGATCACCAAATGACCATCGAGCAAAAGTGTTTACAGGCATTGCGTTTAAGCCACCCTGCACAATAGTGTGATCAAAGTATGCTTTAATATAATCATTTTCTGGCTCTGTTATATATATTTTAAAGTTTTCACTGCCCGATGATGTTCCAGATCTCCTGAAAGCCCATATAAAAGTATTTAAAAACAACCTATGAAAATATGTATCAGAGAACAAATTAATAAACGAAGTGATCTTACCAGCTGAGTTTTTTGTACCATACCCAAAAGGCGCAGCACAAAAAGAAGCAACTCGCCCTCTGGCAGTTCCCGCTTCAGAAATAGCTAATCCAATACCTTTGTTACTCATTCGTCTAAATAACTTTCTACGATCCAGCTATGAAGCTGACCATTATGGGTGAATTGTCCATACGCTCTTTGTACTAACTCAGAAGGTGTAGAAGCTGACAAAAGCTCACGCACGTAAACAGTTTTTACATCATTCTCTATTTTATAAATTTCTACTACAAGCTGTGCAAAATCTAGATTGTTGCCAATACATGATTCTACTACATATGTAACCTTAATCTTAAAGTTAGTATCTAAGAATAGGTCTGATTGGTGAGATGAATTATTATTAGTGTTTGATACACGACTTATATTACCGCATCTCCAATATCCAGCACAATCATTTCCAATATTTTTAATAGAAGCATTTTCTAGTATAGACTGTTCAATAGAGTCATTATGAACAAGCCACTTAATACTAAAGTTATCAAGATTTAGAATGCAAGGTGCTAGAGTCGTAGTGGTGGTGGTTGTATTTTCTACAGGAGCGATAGTTGTAGTGGTTGATGTTGTTGTCGTGGTGTAGTTACAAGACTCGTCAAATACAAGATTATTAGTACCTCTGACATCTACACTCCTTGTCAATAAACCAACGCCGCCCAAGAATGAAGCGCCTATTGTCACTATTCCGCTATAAGATACAGGATCAGTAAATTCCTCCATAACATCCAAAATGGCTGTTCGATAGCCATCTACTCTGTCTCCCATAACTATATCTATAGCATCATGATTATGAAATGTTAAGCCGTAAGCTTCTATATCATTAGTTACTTCTGGAGAGAATATATTTCTTATAGTATATTGTCCAATGTCAACCTTGTAAGTATATATGTTAGTAATAGTACTTTCATCTATTGTCTCATCTTCAGAGAAGTAATAAGTTGGCTGTCCATACCAATCAATGATATGCATATAAGAAACATTTGGAAGACAAGTCTCTAGAACTGGAGGTAAAGTAGTGGTCGTCGTGGTCGTGGTAGTAGTAGTCGTCGTAGTTGGTGCTACATAATCTGTTCTCATGAATCTTAGAATTATTAAACCATCTTGTCCGCTAGAAGGTTGCACTTGTAAATTAGAACCTCTTCCAGCATTACCGCCTTTTCCAGCAACACAGGTATTGATATGAGTATAAGCATCATCTTCTGTGTCAAGTAGAAAACCCCTGCCTCCCTGACATACATGCCAGTGATCAAATACTGTAGATCCTTTACCACCAATAGTATCATTAACATTACTTAACTCTACATCATCTACAATAACTTGACCTCCAGCAGTTCCATGTCCACCGCCTCCACCTGCAAATTGTAAATTTTTGTAAAGAGCTGCAACATCAGGATCGTCAACATTATTAGTAATAGCAGCTCCACGATTACCCTGATTTTGTATTGTATTACCACCCTGAGCAAAACTACCAGCGGCAGCGCCTCCTCCAGACCCTCCATCAGCAGCGTCATTTTTTTGAGCGCTTCCACCTTTACCGCCGCCAAAGGAAACATACGTAGCATTAAACTCAGTATCACCACCATTTGTATTTACTGGACCACCCGATCCAACAGTTAAAGAATAATCTACTCCAGCGTAAAGTGGCAAGGTTTTAAACAGTAAACCTCCAGCACCGCCTCCACCTCCAAACACACTTCCAGCACCACCTCCACCACCTATGAGAGCCATTTCAAAATTAAGGTAGGGGTGAGCAAAATCAGTATCATTATACGTTAGCCTTATTGCGCCATCGCCAGATACAACATAATATACATGTCCATCATCTACATCTTTTGTAAATTTAGATCCCCCAAGAATATCTACTGTAAACTTATGAGAAGGAGCAAGATCTCCAAGAACGTCTTCTCTTGGGTACGGACAGTCTAAGCCGCTTGTTGGTAATGAAATAGCAGCTAATAAATTTGGATCAATAGTTGTGGATGTCGTAGTAGTTGTAGTGGTAGTTCCAGTTTCTGAATCTATCCAAGGATCTTGTGGGGGAAGATCTATGGGGTCAAATCTTTGACCTGTAATTTCAGTTCTGAAACAACCATCATCATCTGTGCAGGGAATGGGAGCGATAGTTGTTGTAATATGTGTCATATTCCTGCCCTAAAATCCTTCTTGGATTAACCATTTGGATTACCCCAAGACCATACCGGCCTGTACTCTCCACCTATCTTAATAGCTACTACAAAATCTCCTTGCTTAATTGCAAGGTAAGGATCTCTATTGTAAATAAGAGCATTAACAGGAGCTGTATTTGGTTTTTGCCAAACTCCGTCTACCTTCTCTCTAAGCTCAATAGTTCCAACAGAGGCGGTAGCTCCTCCATCGGAAGCCCCACTAATATCTTCAGTCGCAAAGCCTTCTATAAAACGAGTGTTTACTTCATCTCTAAATTCTGTAAACTCAGTATGGTTAGCATCTATATCAGAAGTATTTGTAGCAATATTACTTGTGTTGGTTGCTATGGTCGTAAGGAAACTTGCGGTAGTAAGTTCTGTCTCATCAGAAAACTTAATCTTAGATCCACTATCATCAAGTTCTAATGCTCTAGAATCCTTAATGTGTAATCCGTCTGCTTTAATCTCTACAGCAATATCTACGTCATCCGAAGTTAAAGTTGTGCTAGGAGAAACAGCTGTAGTCTCTCCAAAACTAATGCCCTTACCCTTATCATGTAAAAGAACACTATTTATATTGCCTGAGAGTTTACTGATCGTAAGATCGCCAGCCTTGAAGTCTGTGCCATCACTAACTTCCAACATTCTGCCATAGTTATCATTCAAATAACCTTTAAGCCAATTCAGCCCAGCGTGTCCAATCTCCAAGCAGTCGTTCATTGTGACAGTAATATTATGACCTAATAGGATATTACTGTTACCATCATTTTGCACATGACAACCTACGACAACATTGTTAGTATTATCAGTATTGGTAGTCATAGACTGCGAGCCAATAACTGTGTTATTAGAAGCTGTAGTTATGCTCTTAAGAGTTTGATTGCCAAGGCCAGTATTATTTTGCCCAGTTGTAATTTGATCAATACTCGTAGGAGTTCCAGCGCCTCCCAAAGTATTCTTGTTATCATCTACATATAATGGTTTATTTTTGACTTCACCACCAGTGGCTGATCTAGGAGTAACATCTACATTAAAGAAGTTACCTTCTTGATCAAGGTAAACCAAATTAGATTTTTGACCATCTATCGCAGAAGCTTCAGAATATAGTTTTGCAAAGTCTTCAGTGTGCGTAGGCTGCTTAGACACATGGTGCATACTAATAACAGCATCTGGAAGTCCAGAGCCACCAAGCGTAAGCATCTCTACAGGATTATCGTCTGGATTACCAAATATAGAAAGTTTATTATCCTTAGACTTAAACAAGCTAGTCTGTTTAGAATCATTGTATTGGTAAACATCAAAGATGTCTGTCTGTGTGCCGTAAGTAAACTCAACTCCATACTTGGGGCAATTTTCTCTGGTAAACAATTGTAGAGCTGTGCGAGTGTTAGATAAGTTTTCAGCTGTAGATCTAATGATAGCATTGCCAGTTGTTCTAATATTAAAAGCTGTATCTGGAGTCATGTTCTCAGAATTATCAAAATTACTCACGCCAATTATTCCATCAGTAGCATTCTGCATAAACGTGAATGTTCGTTTTGGAGTAAGAGAATCTTGATAAGATTTAATAACAAATCTGTTTGGACGTTCTTCAGTACTCTCATTGAAAAATTCTGGCTTAGTCAGATCAGAATCGCTTATGTACGATATGTCAAAACCATTAACATCTCCACTTGCATTAGCTACAAACCTATGCGTAAGGTTAACATCGTCGTGCTGTGCAGCCGTTGTAATAATATATTCTTCTTCATTACTTGTATCGTTTATAAAGTTAATATCGCCAGAGCCATTGAGGTCAAAGCTGTCAGCAGTCTTTGAGAAATAAATTCTATTACCACTTACAGTAACACCATAATAAAGTTCTGAAGTTAAATTAGGATCATAGGTGTAAAGACCAACTGTTTCTCTATTTATAATTTTACCAGTGTGAACATTACCATCTGCTGGAGTTCTGAAACCAATATTGGAATGCCAGTAAGCTCTGTTATAAACGCTACCTTCAAACGGTCCCAGCAAGGAGTCTGGTTTTTTGAATAACAGATTATAATATCTGGTGTAGGATGTACCACTAGCGCTTACATTAAGTCCAGCGCCATCTAACTCTTCATCAGACAAGTAAGGAACGCCAAAGCCTTCATCGGAAAGTATTTGAGAATTTCCATGTGGGCCAGAAGCATCGCCTCCATCTAGGTCTAAATTATTACCACTGGATGCTAAGTTAATTACTTTGTTAAAGAAATGGCTTGTCGTGGTTGCTTCAAACTGATTAATTCTAGCTATGCCAGTAACGTTAAGATTATGAGTATAAGTTTGATAGAAATAATTAGAGCTAGAACCAAGAGTTGATAATCTGTGTTGATTTGGTATGATATCTGAGTGAGGTTGAATTCTGCCTTCAAAGTGTGAAATGGAATTGCCTAGAGCTGAGATTCCACTATTAGATATAATTCTGTCTTGCGTAGTAATTCCACTGGCAGATATATCTTCAGTAACAAGATCACTTTTGATATACGTATCAGTTACAACGCCTGAATGACTAACAACAAATCTATTGTCAACATAACTTAAGTTGCCAAGTCTTAGATCAATATCATCTTTGACGTATAAAGTTCTGAATCTGTAGTCAGATCCACCAAGATCAGAAACCTGTGTTGTGTGAGGCTCGATATGACCATCAACGATAAGTGATGGATTAGATCTCAAAGTCTTAACGCCAATACCTAGCGTAAGATTAGACTGAGACATGTCGCCCATAAGTAAAGGCTTGTATGGACCGCCATCAGGATTAGCACAAATATATGTATCTGTTACTGGTATGGAGCCAAGATAGAACTTATAGTCATCATCTGTATCAGCATAATATCCAGCTGCGTGTCCAATTGCAATATTAAATTCACCAACCTTATTACCATGAAGCGTATAGCTACCAATACCTATGTTGGCATTACCTAAAGTATTTCCAGCGACAGCTGAACTTCCGATGGCAACACTATCGTCACCGTGAATATTACAGCACAAAGCCAATGTACCAAGGGATACATTTCTTTCTCCACTATAGTTTTCTCTAAGAGCTTCAAAACCCACAGCGGTGTTGTCTATGGTTGCATAGCCAGCTAAATCTAGCTTTTTAATAGCACCATCACCAACTCTGGTACTTCTTGTATTGATAGTTTCAAAGTTGTTTGCTTTTAGATCATGACCCTCTGTAAGTCTATGAACAGAGTCTATAATATTAAGCAAATTCTGGCGAACATCCAATGGAGAGATGTTGCCAGTAGAGTTATCTTTAATATCTGCAAGGATCGCTCTTACTAAGCTGTCTTTGGATAAAATCATTGTGAGCCTCTGGGGGTAGAATTACTTAATGCTAATTTCAAACGAATCTGGCTCAAATTTAATTTGATCTCCTACGTAAACATATCTTGGGTTTTTCAACTGAGCGTACATGAGAAGATTGCCTTCTCCAGCATCCTTATCATCTAAGATAGCTACTCCTGATATCCAACCCCATTCAGTCAAAGCAGTTGGAAATAGAAGTTCTTTTTTATTTTTTATAAAGCCATTGCCTTCATACAGCGCACCTCTAACTGGAGGTGTTGTTACACCAGCAGAAGTTGAACCATCTGGTCCATACAATGTTACGCCGGGGAATTCTGGAAATGTGTAGCCAACAGCAGCAGAAGAAGCGGATAATGCCTGAGCAGTGGTTTGCTGTTGATATAGTGGATAATAATAGCCGGGGGTAGCATGTTGCTCACTATAAACATAGTATTCTGTATTATTGTCAACTCCAACATTTCTCCAATTAAGATCATTTACATCTTCTGGATCGCCTAGATTGATTCTAGCATAACCAGTATTTACCGCTGAAGGACCAGTGCCAACAGACGACGGAAGCTCTGGAAACTCAGCATCAGTTCCAGTTTGATTGTCTTTTGCCACATCGCTGGTTAGTGCGATAGAAATATTAGAAGGCTTGTCAAATGAACTTTGTCTAAAAATATGATTCAATAGCTTGTCTTCAAGGTAATCTGAAATAGCAGCCATGTGTTTTCTCCCTTTGGGATAATCCTATAGAAACTGTGAATATTCATTAGTATATACACAAAAAAGCCACCCCCAAGCTTGTGAGGGTGGCTGAATTGTTTAGGCTATCAATAACAGATTAGAATGATCCAAGGATGATCCTTCTGTTATCAAGAACGCCAAAGCCAAGCTCTGCGAAGCCATAGTAGCCAGCTCTTTGCTGACGATGGAGAGTTGGGTCTTCAAAGACTGACAACTGCTCCTTAACTGGCATTACAAAGCTATCATTGCTGGATTGATCCAAACCAACAACTAGCTCTGCATCGCTAGTCTGAACCTGACCAGATAGCTCATCCGTGAAGAATGTCTGATACTCTTGACTTTCGCCAAGCTCATCAAGATCATGAAGATTAACACCAAAGATGCGGGTAATTGGTGCGCCACCTTCAGCTGCGGTGTAGATCTCACGACGAGTTACTTCGTCAACTTGATCAAGACCCCAGTTGCGAACATCTTCAAGGGCTTCAGGCGAAACGTACATATCGGTCAAACGACCTCTACCTACGGAAGCACTGTTACCGCCTGAGTTACGTCTCATGACAGTTTGCATCAGTGATACAAGTCTCTTACTGAAGAGACCGGCTGTTGCGTCACCATCATAAACAAGAATGTTACGGTCAACACCAGCTGCGAGAAGCGTGTGCCATCCGTCGTCATTCATCTTCTTAACAAATCCGGCTTCCATGACCTGCATGGCGCGACCAACGATGTCCCAACGAGCTTCACGCGCATATCGGAGAAGATAATCAACCGATGATGCGATGCTGTACGTTGGAATCATGACGTAATCGCCTTCAACCGAACGTTCTGGTATTCTACCATGACCGGGGTTCGTGTAAGCTACATGCTCACCTTCAAGGCCCGGACTGATAAGATCGAGAGGGAATTCAGTTGTTGAACCTGCTTCAACATTGATAGTCTCGAAAATGTTACCAAGGATGTTACCAACAAGTACACCCTTACGGAGTGGTAGTTCAAGAGCTTTAGCAAATTCTCGCTGTGCAGCTTGAGCTACGTTTACATCTCCATCTCCAGATTTACGGAGAAGAGAGATGAATTCTTCACTTGGTCTTTCATTAGTAGGCATATTAATTTTCTCCTTCTTCTCGTAAATTAGTTAGGTAAGTTAACTTCGACCTTTGCGTAACCATCCTCATCCAAAGTGGAAAGGAAGCTTCCAACAAGAGTCCCACTTGCTACTGTGCTGAAGTTACCACCAGTTACGGTGCAACGATAAGCTTTATCTCCAACGGTTGGAGTGCCAGTAACAGCGTCAGTTACAACATACCCCTTACGAAGAATTGTAACTTTTCCACCCTTCTGTACTTCATCCTTATGTTGATTAAGGTGAGTACGAGTAAGGTCTTTGTTTACCACATCGTTCAAAAGAACACCAAGTGGTTCACCAGTAGTGGATTTGGTCGCTAGGTTAACGCCCTGATCCATAGCGGCTCCAGAACCAACCGTAGCTCCGTGACATACAACGACACCACGTTCTGCAACGCCAGCATTGTAGAAAAAGCTAATATCAGTTTGGAGTTCATATCTATCTGATTTTAAAGCCATGTTTTTATCTCCTTTAAATTATTTGCTGAGTACGTTTTTTTCAAGCCATTCTGAGACACTTGCTCTAGCGGCTTCTAGTTCATCAGTTTCTTCAGAAGCATCGACAAGAGTAGCCTCAGTTGTTTCTACTTCTTCAAGGGCTTCTTCAGCAGCTACTTCAGCTTCAGCTTCTTCAGCTTCTGCTTCTTCAGCCTTCTCCTTTTTAGGAGCAGCCTTGACTTCTTCTTCTTCTTCTTTTTCTTCGTCCTTAACAGTTGCCTTCTTCTTCATCATTGCTTCCTTCTTCTTCATGGCAGCAAGGACGATTTCAAAAGTAGCTTCGTCAAGTTCTTCGTAAGAAGCAAGAGACTCTTCAGCTTCTTCTTCGTCAAAACCAAGATCCAGAAGCGAAGCCTTACGCTTCATCATTGCTTCTTTCTTCTTCATCTTGCGAAGTTCTTCCATCTTTTCCTTCATGTCTTCTTCGCTCTTAGCGATAGTTTCTTGAAGTTCTGTGATAGAAGCTTCTTTCTCAGCAACGCTAGCTTCAAGAGCCTTGATTGCTTCGTCTTTTTCAGCTACACTAGTTTCTAGCTTTGCGATGGACTCAACATACTCTTTTGAAGTAGCGTCATCCAACTGAGCTTGCAGCTTAACATTATCTTCTCTAGCAGATGCTAGCTCGTTTTTTACTTCGGCAAGCTGCTGCTCTAAAATACTATCGTTCATATTTGATTCTCCTTTAAAAGAAATATCAGTAATTTGTTTGGCTTTAGAGGTAACACAGAAAGCCTTGCTAGCATCAAGAATAACACTTCTTGGATTTGCTGGCTTAGATACAAGACCTTTGCCAGAAAAAGAAATCTCTCTTAATGATCTGCCTATCTTATAGCCTTCGTATTCTCCAGTACCACCGTATGCTCTAAGGTGCTTAGTAAGAAAAGCAGAACCTTCATTTCTTTGCAGAAGTTTAGCTCCACCTTCCTCGTCTAGTAATGCATAGTCGAACCCAGCAAACAAACATTCCATAGAAACAAACCATTTGCCTTCTTCAATTTCAGCAATGATCTGAGTCATACGTTCACGATTCTCTGGTTCGGTCCAACTATTATACAACACAGCCTCGGTGATAATGTCGAAATCATCTGGCTGAGTATCGTCATTCAATTGGTTGCCATCTCGATCAACGACATAGCTACCAGTTATATGCCCAATGATATCATTCTCATTGTGCATAAGATTGAATTGTTTATCTTCTGGAGTGCTTCTTGCATTCCAAGTAGCTTCAGAAGTAAACACATCGTCATTTTTATTCCAGCCTGTTGAGACTAGAACAGACTTGATATAAAACAAGTCTATCTGTTTTGGATTGGCACTTTGGGCCTTAACTTTATTTGCAACATCTATAGAATCTGTATGCGCATCTACACATGTAAGTGCAGGCGAACAGTATGCGACACTGGCACTTGTTTGTACAAGGTCAGCGACACCATCTTTAATTTCTTGTGGATATACTATCATTTCATCCTCTCATCAACATTATACACAAATTATTAAAAAAACTGTGTATTAGCCCAAGTTCAACTCAATGAACAATCCAATGACGTTTTTCCTATATTCGTCTATGCTCATATTATCAATATCCACATTTGAAGATACGAGCATTTCTTTGAAATCTGGAGGTGTTTTCTGCTTTGATTGCAGAGAGGCAAAGACAGTATTGCAGTCCACTTTAGATTGTAAATCTAGATTTGTAAATACATCTAGCTTTAACTGTTCCAGATCTTTAACTTGAGCCTTGGTAAGTTGCCTCAAGTTTTTCTTTTCATGAGAATGCAGGAATGCGTCATTAATAGTATCAGATACTGTGTTCCATGCATTTTCAGCCCATACTATTGTTTGAGCAAGTCCGGGCTGAGACTTAGGTTTTTCCGTCCTTTTTTTTCTAGGACCATCATCCTTCTTAAATAATGGCCTTCCCACCTCTGTATCAATATCTACAGTTCGATCCTGTGGAGACTGTGGAGACTGTGGAAGCTCAGTCTCTGGCTCTTTAGCGGGTTCTTCATCTTTTTCTTGAGGTGGGGGAGGCGGGTGAAATGGGCCAGCTTTATCTGGACCAGTTGTTTCACGTTTAGCTAGCTCTCTCTTTATTCTTATATTTTCTATCTGAGGTATTTCTTTAAATCTCTCAAGTAGAGTCTCATGACTAATTATATCTCTATCAGCAAGCTGTATGAGGAGATTCTTTTCAGCGGCTTCGTCAGATAGTGTCATTTGGTCAAACTGAACATGAGCCTTATATCTAAAGCCCATAGCCTTCCTTACTATCTCTAACTCTTTCTCCCAAAATCTAACTAATTGATCTCTACCATATTGTAGTCTTTCAACTAGAGTCTTTAGAGAAATAAAGTTATTTGTAAATCCTCCTCCATTTCCAGCCATACCAGTAAGCGTTGGCGGTACACCAAGTCCAGCGTAGATGCTATTCAATACTGAAGTATACTTTTCGGAACCTAAAAATTTGTATACCTCGCTACTAGATTCTTGAAATGATAGTTCTGGACCCCAAACGAGTTCCATAGTGCCACCACCAACGTTACTGGCAAGAATATCTCTTAGTTTATTAATAGCTGCTTTATTAGGTAGGATCTTATGGTCAAGGCTACCTAATGTCCAGAGTCTAATATTAGAAATAGCGCCATCAAGTGCAGACATGTCAGCGAGTCGCATTTTCTCTAACATTATAATATCGTCTAATATTGCATATATCATTGGATTGGCCCATTGTCGCCAATCGTCTTTCTTGTAATAATATATACCAAGCTTTTCCTGATCAAGTGGTATGTCTCTTTCTCCACGTAGTAAGCTCTGCTTGATATTGACAGGTAAACTATCTAAGACATGATCTGGTATATCACCAGCTTGGAATTTATCAAAGAAAGAATTACTTGTAATAGTATAATTTTTAAGACCCATGAATAAAGACAAATTACCATCTTTCATCTTAACGCTGAGAGGATTAAAGAAATTATATCTCCAAGGTATTTGATTTGGCGTAGCGTCTGGCACTTCTACCTTAATATCATTAGCTAAAGACTTCATGTAATTTCTAAGCTGTGGTGTAATGTCTGCGTAACTTCTGTATATAACAACATTTCCTGTCTTATATAAATTATTGAGAAATCTTTCAGATCTCTCTTTACCATTTACATTTCTGAACCACTGCTGGTAAAACTTTTCTACGCTCTTGTCTTTATGTACAATGTTAATTCCTTGACTTCCAAAATCACCCATGAGATCAATGATGTTTCTGATGATGCCGACCTTATCATATGCGTCCATGCACATCCTAATGATTCTTCGTTGCTGGTTAGGCACTGCCTCGTCAGGTCTAAACCCATAATAATCTCCAGCGTTGAATCCCGGCCTGACAGACCTGTTGGGTTCAATATCAATAAAATGTCTGTAATGACTGCCTTGAGACTTAGACAAACCGCTATAAGAATCTACATTGTCAGAGAACTGAGACATAGCTTCTGCTTTGCTATTTTCGTCTTCGTTCCAAGTAATCATGTCATCACTGCTCATAGTTTTCCTCAATTGGATTGGTAATTGGATTGTTACTATTTAATACACATTTTTCATGTTATCAGCAAACCAGCTAGGACCAACATAAGGTTTTTCATTGTCGGATGGTTTATGCTTACCAGTAGCAAAGCCTCCGTAGAACTTATGTTCAATTGGATCAGGAGTTCTTTCTAACACTCTAGCTGCCATGTTAGCCATTAATAGAGCAGAGTATCTATCCTTTCTTAGCTTGCTCTTTTTGCCAGTTCCAACAACAACTTGAGGTGTGTCCCACTTATCTCTACCAGAAGCTGTCTGAGTCATTGATATCATTGCTAGCTCATCCTTGAGTTCTTCTATGTCTAACACGCATTCTTCTAGCGTGTCATACAGTCTATTGTTCTCTATATCCTGTTGACGAGAAAATTCTGTACTGATGGCATCGAAGTATGGGAATAATAATACTTTATCTTCAAAGTCTTTTCTTAAACCATGATTAGCTTCAGAAAGCCAATCGTATCTAGCGAACTGACACATCTCTAATATGTGTAAGCCAGACTCACCATCCGTATCCTTTTCTTTATTTTCGTCTATGACAGGCCATATAGGAAATTCATTTTCTTGAATTTTATCCTTATCATGTAGAGATTCTGAAACAGCTATCCCACCACCCTGAGCATCCATAGCTATGTGAACACATGGATACTTCTTCATAAGGTTTCTAATTTTTCTAGCACAGTAAGAATAGAAATCTGTTTCTTGAACAAGACCTTTTTTAAGCTTGTCTTTATGCTCAGATCTATTAGTAGTCCAGCAATGTACTATTCTTCTATGATCTGAATTAAGTTCTATAACAACAATACTAAAGTTATCTACTTCTGATGCTGGGTCAACCCCAAAGATATATTTCTTATCTTCTTGTCCATTTAAAGAGGCTTGGAAGGATACCTTCTTTCCGCTTGGTATTTTGACAGGCTTAGTCTCAGTTCCTATACAAGATTCTATGAGAGATCTCTTGAAGAAGCCTTGACTGTCTCTAGTAAAACAAGCGCCGTATTCCATCTGGTAAATACCAGTATGTACGGTAGCCTTAGATCTTGCTACTTGGTCTGCATCCATAAAACCTTTAGGCAATAGCTCATAAGGCATCCTAATAATAGAGTATTGAGTCCAATCAAAATTGTCTGGCACATCATCTCCAAAAGCTTCTCTAAGTTTTTTAGGATCGCCCTTGCTTTCTATAATACCTTTCCATTTCTTCCAGTAGGCAGCAAAATGATTAAAGTCATAGTAAGCTGTACCAGATAGAATGATTTGATTATCTTTCTGCAAAGCTTTGTCCTGCTTCTCTAATTGAACGCCTAGCTCTTTAGCTTTTGCTTCAGCTGCCAATCTTTTTACATTCTCTACAGGATCTGCACTAACAGCAGCAAAACCAGCAACAACGTTTTCAAAAATTTCTCTAGGTATAGATGCAAATTCATCAGCGATAATATCATTAGCACGTTGACCTCTGATCTTCTGTCCATCACCTAGAGGTAAGCATGTCACAGTACTTTCGTTCAAACGGAGCGTACATCTGTCCGTATCTCTACGTGGACCGCTATCTCCATCGCAAATGTCTCTAAGCATAGGAGAGTTTCTCCATATATTTTCCATATATTCAAACAATACTTTAGACTGTCTGAATGCAGCACCTACAACTACTATCTTACGCTTAGGTAAGATTAATGCTCTAAGCACGGCATATAAAGATAACATGAAAGATTTACCAAAGCCTCGACTAGCAATCATCATAGGAAATTTCCTAATCCACACTTCTTCTAAAAATAAGGCTTGAGATGGCAGTAAGTTAATGTTGAGTAAGTGCTTTGTTATAAAAGACAAGTACTCTGGCCTAGTAAGTAAATAAGCTAGACGATGATGAAAGTCATCCTCTTCGCTACGTAAAAAAGCCATTGGATTAAAAAGATCTGCCTGTACATCCTGTAGTCCAAGCCACGCTTCGTCAATCTGTTTTATTTTATGTTTTCCCATGAATCTATCACCTTGTCTGCAAAACCATAGTAAACCGCATCTTCTGCGTTAATATACCAATCCCCGGATTTAAGCTTCCTTGTTAAGTATGTCTTTACCTTTTCTAAGTCAGGGTTTTGACCATACTTCTCCTTGAAAAACTTTCCACCAACACAACTTTGAGCATAAATATCAATCATTACGTCACAGATGTGTTTTTCATATTTCGCTAAGTTCTGAACTGTGAGGTATTCTCCAACAGCAGCACTAGAACCATAGTGAGACATGAAGTAAGTGTTAGGTGTCATAAGCCGCCTGTCGGCAGCTTGAAATATTATACTACTCATAGACTCCGCTTGACCATAAGCAATTATTGTTACGTAACATTTTGACATAGCGATAGCGTCGTATATAGCCATACCATCTGACCATTCACCACCTATACTATGCATATGTATAATAATTGGTCTATCTGACTTTATTTCTAAAGCTCTTATATTTTTTAAGAATGTATTTGACATCTTGTACTCTACGCCTTGATTTTCATCATCAGAAGCATAGTAATTATGTAGAAATATTTCTCTGGTGTCTATGTTAGCACCATAGTTGTGTAAGTCGTAAAGAAGATCTTTGTCTGCGTTATTCATGTCTTCCTCCCGATGGTGTACATTTCATTAATCCTTTTGAATATACTACTCACGGCTAAAAAACCTGTTCGCTTGTCTCCGCAAAACATTACATGTACGTCATTATATAATTCAAACTCTACTAAACATTTAAGCATATACTTCCCTGTAATTTTTACGTTAGCTTTATTCTTAATAGGTATTCTCGTTTCGTCAGGGAAATTCATTAGCTCTGCCAAAGAGAACTCTAAGATCATAAACTTATGAGGGAAAGATTCCATTCTTTCTATTTCTCTCATGAAGGTTTGTTTCTTAGAACCTAAGTTTTGTGCTAACTCTTCAACGCAGCCTTTCCTTTCTATGCACACTTTGTCTTCAAGACCTTGTATTGCATAGTCTCCAGTGTCTAGCTTTTGCTCAATCATGCCTGCGCAAGTATTGAACTCTTTAAAGTAATATCCATCTTGTTCTCTAGTGTCTTTAATAACAGTAAAGGATGGAGCTTGTTTATAAGCCATTTATGATCTCCATAAAGAGTGGTACATAATGACATTCCTTACCAGTAATACTTTTATGGCAAGACCTACACAGAGTTATACCATTAGACACTTCGTATCTTAACGTGTGTGCATGTGACCACGTTTGTATATGATGTACTTCTAGATTTTTTCTTGATTTACAATTTGGCATTCTGCACTTGCCTTTATCTCTTTTTAGTACTTCTTTTCTAAATCTGGCATACTCTGGGTCATTATAATTTCGTCTCATAGACATTCTACTCTATCTATTCTTATTTGCTTCTTAACTTTCCTACATAGTATTCTTGTTTCTAGGTCATTGCTTTGATGTAGTAAAACCCTTATTATTCGTTCTATTAAAAGATCAATCGCTTCATCTGGATTCTCGGCTTCTAAGATGTATAAAGAAAAAGGAAGTCTATATTCCCTTAAATCATATTCACATAGCTCAAGGTACAGATCGGATAGATCATACATAATTCTATAGTTTGGCATCTATCATCAATTTTACTAACCTTTCTAGATTATATTTTGGTTCCCATCCTAATTTATCTTTTGCCTTAGAACAATCGCCTCTGAGATAATCTACTTCACAGGGTCTATAAAATTCTGGATCTATTACTATAGTTTTTTTAAATTCACTAATTCCAGCATATTGGAATGCTATATCTATAAAGTCTTGGATAGTGTGAGTTGTACCAGTACATACCACGTAGTCGTCTGGTGTTTGTTGTTGCACCATAAGCCACATAGCCTCTACGTAGTCTCCCGCATAACCCCAATCCCTAAATGCTTTTAAATTTCCTAATCTAAGTTTTGGAAATGATGACTTATGTATTACTATATGATCTTCAGTAGTGTCTATAGGAAATGTATCATGATCACTTTCTATGAGCCACTTTTTGAAATCAACAATCCATTTTACTATTTTTTGCGTAACAAAAGTCTCTCCCCTTCGCGGTCCTTCGTGATTAAAAAGAATACCAGAACTAGCATGTATCCCGTAAGCATCCCGGTATATACGAACAGCGTGATGAGCAGCACACTTAGCGATTGCATATGGCGAATTAGGCATAAGCTTAGTTTCTTCATTTTGGTATTTTTCTCCATGTTCATTGACATCATATGAACTCCCAAACATTTCACTAGAAGAAGCTTGGTAAAATTTAGCATCCATATCTAAATCTACCATAGCTTGAAGTAAATTCATGCATCCTTTACCTGTAATATCCCAAGTCAGCGCTGGCTGTTTGAATGAGGTTGCTACATGCGATTGTGCCGCTAGATTATAGATTTCATCTACGTCATCGTTATTTTTAAATATATTAATTACACTACTTACATCAGAGATGTCTCCCTCGATTAACTTGAATTTATTATTAGAAGATAGATGCTTTATTCGTTGCGTTGTGTCTACGCTGCATCTTCTAGCTACGCCTACAACCTCATAATTCTTTTCAAGGAGTAGGTCTGCGAGATGGCTTCCATCCTGTCCCGTTATGCCTGTGATAATTGCTTTCATACGCTCTCCTTTACAACTACTGAATCTTTAATATCCCAGAGACTATCTCGCCATTCAAACATATACTTATTCATATACTTTACATCTAATAGAGGATTCCTAGTATTTTCTATGCTTCCCTTGTCACTAATCACAAATTTAAATTCCTGTATAGGTACTACTTTAGAGGGGGGATTATAATGATAATATTTATTTAGGTAGCTCTCGTCATTCACTCCCGGCTCGTACTGCAAAGCCTTGTTATGTTCTTGCCACTTCTTAATAGTCCTGCATAAAGTAAACATATTTTCTTTAGTACCGCCCCAGCAGCAACCCATGTAGTACATTTGAGGGAGGTCAGTATCTAGAGGTATATATGCAGAAGAGTTTTCATATCTGTCATAGTCCTTCCTATTCTTCATCCACGTATTATTCCCAAAATGTTCAGTCCCCACCATATCTCCCACAAACCAATCTTCAAAAGGCCGCTTAATATTTGTATCCGCATCAAAGAAGTATAGATGATCTAAGTCCTCGTTATCCAAAGACAGTACGTTATCGAATTTAGATTCTACAGCTTCTACCCAATCCTTATGTTTCACAGGATGATATTTGCAGTTTACAGAATTTTGTAAGTAAGTAAGGGGATTATTGTTAGAGAAGAAATGAAAAAATATATCATTGTTACCTACGTAATAATGAGTAAACCTATTCATGAATCTAATGCCTAGTGGGAAATAAGCATTACTAGCTAGTATTACTATCCCTATTTTCATTTATCTTTATCCTTAACCGATTTAACTATGAAAAATACTACTAATAACTCGAAACCTAAAGCTAAACTCCAGCACGGCAATATTACCGACAGTGATTCTGGGTTCATTGTTAATCCTTTACTGTGTCAGGTGTGAGAAAGGGTTGGTCTACTACTCCGTCATTATATTCGTGGTATTGTGCAAGTCTTTCTTTTTCTACTTTCATTGCATTCCTCATCTTCTCCATTTCAACTCCGTACTGTTGTACTAGTTCAGGGTCTGACATCATAGCTGCTACCCAACTAGTAAAACTCTGCTTACTGTCCTCAAGCCTCTTAATTCGCTGTTCGCGGGTTCCTTTCATTTCCTTGAGCATTGCATTCTTTTTTGTCTGTAACTCTCTGTAATCACGATTTAGGCTTTCCTGTGAGGCTTTAAGAGAAGCAACCTGTCTTTCCATATTAATAATGTAATCAATATCTTGTTGGTCTTTATCTCTAGATCTTTCATCTCTCAACATTTGGTTGTATGTATTGATCTGTTCAATGTTATCTTTATTTTGACTAAGATTTCTATTCATTAGTAATTCTAACTTACAGGCATCTACGACTTGCATTTCTTCAGTGGAAAATACGTCATTCTTAAACTGTGCCATAATCTCAGACCAGTGGTACTTAAATATCTTTAACTCTTGCTCAGTGAACTGGGATATGATCTGGGGCCAGTATGCGCGATTCTCTAATGAGTATTCAGCTACCTCTTTAGTACTGACACCAATACTCAACTCTTTCTTTACAAATTCATTGATGGCATCATAACTTCTATTCAACTGATCTGCTATATCTCGTACAGGCAAATCTTTAGCCAATCTCTTAATAAGATCTCGTTCTTCTTTAGATAGTCTTCCGGTTCTTTTTTTATTATTAGTCTTCGTCATATCCATGTTCCTCTAAAATTTCTTTTATTACAAGTAATATCTCATCCTTTTTCTTTTTAAGAATATATACATCATTAATCATTTTAAGATAGTCTGCTCTTAGTTCTACGGGTAAATGTTCATCTATCAGCTGAGAGGCTTCCTTTATGCTAAACTTAGTGCCATGATCTTTACGTCTGCTATCTACTATGTTATCATTAATGAGCGATGTGGGTGAAAGTACCTTCTTCTTTTCACTATCTTTATTAGAACAATAATTATCTCTAACGAAGTTCTTAAGTCTATTAGAGAGATTAACTGCTAGGAAGTTTTCTAGTGGGCGCTTTTGGTCATAGCGATCAAGTGCGTCAATACATATAATAAATGCTTCCTGCTTCATATCGTCTATATCATATCCGTGAAATGTATATTTGGGTGCTATCCTATCTACGACAATTTTTATTTTATCAATAACCTCATCTTTAGTCATATTCTTAGGTATCTTCATATGAGAGCGTTCTCCATGTTGTGCCATCATAACATTTCAACGTTTTGCTCTCTTTATCAAAAAATACAGTACCGGCTTTTTTAGTATCACACTTAGCACTGGCCTTGAAAGTCACAGACTTAGCGGAGACATTTTTGCTTTGTAAGATAAGATCTTTAGTATGTTGTTTAATAGATTTAATTACAGAATCTGAGAATCCATCTAGTTCATTGAGTGATTGGGCGGGCTGAGATTTAATACCAGTGTTAGTGCCAGCGACCAAAGTATTAGGTTCAACATATAATGCTGACATCATACCTTCTGTATTAGAATAGACCATTGTGGAGGGATCTATCAATAATTGGGAGGCTTGTATAGCGTCTAAGTGATTAATAACAAGAATGTGATCTTTTTCACAGGGGCCAATGTCTTCAAGTTTTATTTCATTAGCATATTGTTGTCCATCTTTAGTTTGTGAGAATTGAGGCTCATCCCTGACTAGGAATGTGTCATTGCCTACCTTTTTAAGATAACCTAGTCCAATCTCGAAGCAACAACTTTCTAGACCGGGGAGCTTCAACTCATCAACTCTATAATAGAATTTATCATTTTCACTGAAGAACTCTGACAGAGACCTGACGTTAACCATGTCGTCTCTGTGTCTTGCGGGCAGTGATTGTATGAGGGCTTCTGTGCCTAATAGTTTTATATCGTTTTGATCAGATTCGCACTCACCTAGCTCAGATATCGTCGCTTTCACTGTCTTTAGGTGTTTCATCCTTTACCTCTTCCTCTAGTAGTTCCGATAGACTTTTATCCTTGTGTTCAAGATCTTTCTTGACATCCATTTGTAAAGACGCAGTTGCCTTGCAATTCAATTGACATTTTAATTGTTTCATATTGTTTCTCCTACTGCTATTATACACCTAACTACGCAAAAAAACTACAATGGTGCGACAAGTAGCTCTATCGGGGATGATAGGGTAATACATATTATATGGATATGGTTGATTGTGAATGGACCACCCCGGCTTTTTGAGACACAATCTCAATAAGGAATTCTCAAGATAAAACTACCCCCATACTGTACAAATGTAGACTGTTTCATATGTGTGAATCGTTGTCGCAAGAATGTGACACATATTCCCCGCTATTATGGCATGTTGTCTCAAAATGTAACGCCAATGTGACAGTGTAGCAAAATGCAATGCAAAATGCAAAAAATGTAGCAAAATGCAAACCATAAAACAGGGGAAAAATCAAAAAACAGCTATACGTATGAATTTTTAGTTTTGGCATGGTAATTGCATTTATATATGGCATAAAAAGAAACCTTTACTAGAAAGAAAAAAAATGAAACTTCAATTAGCACAATCTACAATCCTCAATACCGATCTTCGCGT
>MDSZ01109548.1_pt1 | contig 21273 bp, 19 predicted proteins | sample 811201 | NCBI WGS metagenome assembly MDSZ01 (sample SAMN05326647, study PRJNA326480) | marine metagenome | isolation source: seawater | place: Indian Ocean: North | collected 2010 | reverse complement strand
GACGCTGATTTGGGAGATATAATATTGGGTTGGACTATATCTCTTGTAATAATCTTTGTAGTCTTTAGAGTATTGAGAGTTCTTAAAATAATTTAGATTTATAAAATTCTGTGATGAAATTTTCAAAAAAAGAAGAATATTTACGTCAAAAAGATAAGAAATTAAAAAAAATTATTGATAGAAATGGCCATATTGTTTTTAAGCCTATTAAAAAAAATCAGTTTGATACACTTGTTGGAATCGTTATCTCTCAATTTATATCAACAAAAGCTGCAAATTCTATTTTTAAAAATATTAGAAATAACTTTAATTCAGGATATTTAAATGAAAAGCATTTTCAAAAATTAACCATAAATGAGATCAAGGAATTAGGTTTAAGTGCAAACAAAGCTAAAACCATAAAGGAATTATCTAATTTTTTTTTGAATCATCGAGTTATTGATATATCTAAATTAAATGATGATCTACTCTCAATTTTTGGGATTGGTCCTTGGTCTGTAAGTATGTTTGAAATTTTTTGTATTGGTAATTTAAATATTTTTTCATCAAGAGATGCGGGCTTGAGATTGGCTATGAATAATGCTGAAATGATACATCCCGAAAGCAATTGGAATGTTTACGAAACTTATGCTGAAAAATGGTCACCGTATAAGACTATAGCTTCACTACATCTCTGGAAATCCGTGGATTAAAATTAATAATATGAAAAAAAAAGTTGCGTTTAGATTCGATGTAGACACTCTCAAGTGTATAAAGTATGGTGTACCAAAGTTAGTAAATATTTCGGAAAAAAATAACGTAAGCTTTACTTTTTTTATGAATTTTGGTAAAAGTATAGACAGAAAGGAAGCCTTCAAAAATAAAAGTAAGTCATTCGATAATACATTAAATAAAATTTCTACGAAAAAAAAATTAGGACTAATAAATTATATCTTAACTGTTCTAATTAATCCAAAACTTGAGGTATATGATAATGAAATTAAACTTTTGGTAAATTCAAAAAATGAAATTGGCCTTCATGGTGGATATAATCATGGAACATGGCAACTTTATGGAGAAGAGTTTGACTACTCAACAATTCAAAAAGAAATAGATTTTGGTTTAAAAAAAGCTAAACAATACGGGATTACTTTTTACGGATTTTCTTCTCCAGGGATGACATCAAACAAATTTTTACCAGAAGTATTGAACGTAAATGATTTTATGTATATTTCCGATACTTACACCTTTAAAAACGATTCTAATTACTTAAGGAAAAAAGAAATTTTTAAAGATATTCGAAATCTAAATGTGAACATATCAGGTGAAAAAGGAATTGGCTATTTCGAGTATTATCTTTCAAAAAAGATTACCCCAAAAGAAATAACAGACAAATTGTTAGTCGAGATACTAAATTCAGATGAAGATACTTTCATTGTCTATGATCACCCACTGATTATTCAATTTATAGAAAATGAATTTCTAGATTTAATAAAAAATCTTAAAAAAAATAATGTAGAGATAGTGCCTTTAATGGAATTAATATGAAAGTCGCATATTTATGTACACAAGATATTTCTAATCAAATATTTATAGACACATTTAAAAAATATAATCTTGAAATAGAGGTAATTATTGAAAATAATAAAAAAAATAGAAATAGAACTATTAAAAAAAAGTTTCATAAATTAAATTTATTTGAAAAATTTTTATTTCCATTAGATCTTTTATCTCTTGTAATTTATAAAAAAAGAATAAATACTTTTTTGAAAAAAAAATTAAACTTAGTTTCTGAAGAAATTAATCAATATAACGTTTCTAGAATACAAGATATTAATAGCCAAGAAGTATATAAAAAAATCAGTGAGTTTAATCCAGACCTAGTCTTCGTAAGGGGAACCACTATTATTAAAGAACCATTAATCAATCATGGGTATAAATATTTCTTAAATATTCATGGCGGAATAGTACCAAACTACAGAAATGTACATGGGCAATTTTGGTCGTACTATTTTCGAGATTATGAAAACATGGGTTCATCTATATTACATATCACTAAAGGTATTGATAATGGAAATATTGCTATAACTTCCCCCTTAGATGAAGCACCTAAAGACCTGAAGAATCTTCATTTAGAAACATTAATATTAAGTAATAAATTATTGGATGAACTTATTAGCAAAATGACTATTGAAAATAAACTAGATTCATATCCACAAAACACTGATAAAAAGGCATTTTATGGAAGTACCCCAAGGCTTATTGACTTTCTAAGATTAATTACAAAAAAAATATTAAGTTTTAATAGTTGGAATAAAATAAATTAAAACTAACACGCTGTCACTATTTCATAAAGAGTGTAGTTATAATTAAAATTGAAGTTTATGGCAGTTTACTTATTTGGTTTTGATTATATTTTTGATTTTTATTATTTCAGATTGGCTTTACTATCGGGACTTTCAGGGCTTTACTTAAGATTTTTAATTCATTTTATTAATTCTGAAAATTGGGTTAAGACTTACTCACAATTTTCAACTTTTATTTTTCTACCTCTTACAGGATATGTAATTACGTCAGCAATCTCAAATAATATTGCATTATCACTGGGAATGGTTGGGGCTTTATCGATTGTAAGATTTAGAACTCCTGTAAAAAATCCGTCAGAATTAATAATGTATTTCATTTTAATTACGCTTGGTATTGTCACAAACGTTGATCCATCCAAAACAGTGACTTTTCTTTTGCTTATATCATTAGCATCAGTAGGTTTAGAAATTTATAAATATATCACAAAAAAAATGGATCTTGCAATATATAACTTCAATGAAAAAGATATTTATTTGAATCTTGTCTTGTCAAAAGATTATCCTGAACTAATTTCAAGAAAAGAATTTATTCATACATCAAATGATGAAAATAAGTTCAGTTTTAGATTTAAATCTAATGATAAATATAAGCTTTTAGATATTAAAAAGATGATAGATGAAAAAAGTATTATAAGTTACTCAATTGACGACACAACATTCTAAAAAATTTTTATCAATATTTATTATCTTCGTAATAAGTTTTTTTTTAATTATCGATTTTTCAACAATTAACAATACTGAAAATGACTTGCAGATTTCTAACGACTACATTCTTGATGAAATTTATCCACTGTGTAACGGTATTCCATTTTCAATAACTGAGGATTTAAAAAGTAGTTATATTGAATTTATACAAATTAATCTAGTAGATAAAGAGGGTTGGTATAGAAATTTTTATGAATTATCCACAGATCAAAAAGTCCTAATTACTGATAAATATAAAAAAAGGTTCAATGGAATCGTTGAAGTAAATTATACAAATGGTACAACTTGTAAATTTGATGGAGAAATGAGGCTGACAGGCGATCTTCAAGATCATATTAGAAATGTAAATGAGACTTCTCTCGATATACAACTTTTAAATGGAAATATATTAGGAATAACAAAATTTAAACTTTTTTTACCAGAAACTAGATATGGGATCAATGAAATAATTACTACTGCGATTCTTGAAAAAATGAATATATTAGTTCCCCGAACATTTCAAACAAGTGTTATCTTTAATAATTCAAAATTAACAGAGTATATTTTTCAAGAAAAAATCGCAAAAGAACTAATTGAAAATAATAATTTTAGAGAGGGTCCATTAATCCAAGTTACAGAAGATTTTTTCTGGGAAAAAAGAAATCAAGAAGATAACAACTCCTTGCTATTATTTGCAGAAATAGTTAATAAGTACTGGAGTAGAAGAACTCATATAAATGAAAAGATTTCATTCAAAGCTTTAGATAATTACAACAGGCTGATTTTTAATTCCTTAAGTTCAAATAATTTATGGATAAATTCCAAATTAACATATGACATAAATGATCCAAAAAATTTTGAAATTGCAAAATTTGATATAGCCTTAATATCACTTGACGCTCAACACGGAATGGCTCTAACCAATAGAAATTTTTATTACGATAATATTTCAGATACTTTGATTCCGATATATTATGATGGAGATTCACAAATTGCTGATAGAACTCTGTTTTTCGAATCCTCACCAGATCTTTGTGAAAAATTTGCTGATCAAAATTACTATTATAAATATCTCTGTGTAAACGATTATTTTGCTCTTGCAAACCAAATAAAAGATGAGATTAATTTTAATTCTGAAGATATTTTTGAATTAGTTTCAGATAAAGGTGTCAATGTAGATTTTGAAATTATAGATACTGCATTCAATAATTTTATGCATAACCTAAACTATCTAACTTTACCTAAGAAGAAGATTGAAAGCTCCAACTCTGCATTAGACAATCATAATAGTTTTTTAAAAAATACAAGTAATTATAAAGTTAGATTTCTTTTTCTAAATCCAAGTACCAATAATCCAGTTACTTGCAATCAATACCTTAAAGATTGTAAAGACTTCTCTTTAGAAGAAAATGTTTTTAGCAGAGGATTTTTAAATTCAAATGAGAAAGTCTATCCCTTTGCTGAAAATCTAGATGAGTTCATTAAAAAAAAGAATAAATATAAAGAAGACAAAAATATAGTTCAATCATTTAGAACTATCGGAAATCCTGACTACCTTATTGATGAGTCAAGAAGATTATTGAAAGTATTTTTAACAGATAAAAATCAAAAAATAATTTTTTTTAATATGGATAATTTTGAAAACTGGAATTTTGAATTTGAAAGTAATGTTCAATTTACGAATGAACTTGAACGACTAGATGAAAATTCACTAACTGGTTGCGTAACTTTTTATGACACAAAATTTGATGGAGTAAACATTTCTGTCAAGAATATGTTTTGTGAGGATGCAATTAATATAATCAAATCAGAAGGAAACATAGAAAGCATACATATCACGAACTCAAACAGTGATGCAGTTGATATTGATTTTTCAAATATTGAAATCAATTCTGTTTTTATTGATAATGCGAAAAACGATTGTCTTGATATATCATCTAGCAAAGTGATAATAAATTTTATTAATACCAATAATTGTGGCGATAAAGGCCTATCGGTTGGTGAAATTGCTAGCGTAGATATTAATAAATTAATCATATTAAATTCTGCCATTGGTGTAGCGGTAAAAGACTCTTCCAAGACAACTATTAAAGATTTAGAAATTAATAGTGCGGATATTTGTTTAGGTATATACAGAAAGAAACAAGAATTCGGTCCTGCATATTTAGAAATAGAAAATTACTTATGTGATTCAATTCAAGAAAATTTTATTCAAACGGGCTCAGTTTTAAATTTAAAAAAGATAAATGAAAATGATTGAAAACAGAAAAGAATACAAATTTGTACTAAATAACAATGAGACTAAAAACTTTTTAACAATATTTGGTGATAAGTTAAATGTTTTGCACCCAAGCCGAACAATTACCTCTCTCTATTTTGATACTGTAGATTATCAACTATTTAATAATTCGAAATTAAACGATACAAACAAAATGAAAGTAAGAATACGAACATATAATAATGATGCGAAGTTTTACAAAGAAATAAAATTTAATGACGGACTAGGAAAAAGAAAAATGATAACAGATATTAACATTTCATCGTTTAATGATATTAAAGAGCTAAATGAAGGAAAGTTATCATTGATTCCAGCAGTTTATACATCCTATAATCGTGAATATTATATTTTTGAAGATTTGAGAATTACTGTTGATAGTAAAATTAAATTTTCAAGTCACAAAGCTAGAAGTCTAAGCAACTCTAAAGTTGAATTTTCTAAATCAATTGTTGAATATAAACTTGGAAATAATATCAATGAAATAGAAAAGTATTTTTTCTTGAACCCAATTGCTTTTTCTAAATATCAAACAGCAATTTCAAAAATTTATAATCTTGATTGTTAACTGTCAAAATCATATTTATTTTTTGACTTTATTTTTCCCTTAATCCATAACTTTAATTTTAAGTAAATATTTTCGTTTATTGACACAGGATTATATTTTGAATTTAATGTTAGATTTCTGACTAAATTATTCTTGATAATTAAATCATGCGAAATATGTCTATAAATGAGGCGAGGAAATAAGTGTATTCTTACCTTTCTATGGTTAAGTAGTAGTCCTTGGACAGTATGATCACCCCACCTATTTATAATTTGTTGATCTGTGAGAGCTATCATCTTTAATATAGATTTATTTTTCTCTTTGTTCCAAAATTTTACAGATGACGCATACAAATTTGTATATGGATTTCGATGGTTATAAACTTTATCAACATCTAAATCAGTATTTTTAATCAAGAAATAAGGCAAGGTTTTGTTTGTTAATCTATGAGTTTCCTTTGTAAACCTACCTGTAAGATATATTTGTTTTTTCTTTTCCATCTTTTCGAATATAAATGGATCAAAATCATTTATTTCTATATCTTCGTCAACTCTTAATATATAATCGTAATCAGCAACTTCATCCCAAATATGGTACATATTAAATCTACACATTTGTCTGTAACCAAGGTTGAACTTTGCTTCTCCTTCAAGAGTTAGTCCCTCATCATGAAAATATTTTGAAACATCTACAAACTTTATTTTTATCTGAGATTTTGAATTAATATATTCTTGATCTGACTTAGAAATATTTCCTTCATGAAATAAAATAATGTCTACCGTATTGTCTCTATGTTGAATAATAGACCTTTGAATCGACGAATTTCTTTTAATTAATGTTTGATATTGAGATTTATCATCTGGATATCCTCTCGTTAGGGCTACTATTGCAATGCGTAAGCTCATATAAAGATACAACTTTTATTTGTATTAAATAACGAACAGTTGATGAAGATTTCCATAATTACTTTATTTTTCTTTAAAGTTTTTTCCCATTTTATTGTAGTGTTTATTTTGCAATAAACCTTTATATTCATTACTTACAATCAAAATAAATAACTTTAAAATGTAAATGTGAAGAAAGATATATTTGCTAATGTAAAAGAACTATCTTTTAGATATGATATAAATTTTTTAAGAGCAGTATCCGTTTTTGCAGTAATTATTTATCATATTGATAAAAAATTTCTACCAGGTGGTTGGCTAGGAGTTGATATTTTTTTCTTTATATCAGGATATTTAATATCAAATAAAATTCTAAATGATTTAAAAAATGGAAAGTTTAAGTTTAAGAATTTTTATATCAAAAGAATTAAAAGGATACTTCCAGCAGTTATCTCTTCTTTAATTTTTACAATTCCTTTTGCGTTTATATTGTTACCGCCCAAAGAGCTTTATTTATATCTGAGTAGTTTTCAATCAACTTTATTCTTTTACTCCAATATTTTTTTTCAAAACTTAGATTTTTATAACACACCATCAACTAAATACTTTCCGCTATTACATATGTGGAGCTTGTCGATTGAAGAGCAATTTTACATTTTGTTCCCGATGGTGTTATTTGTTATTTATAAGTATTCAAGAAAAAATTTATTAACTATATTATTTTCAGTCACATTTATATCTATTATCTTGAATTTATTGGATTTCGGAAATGTAATATTTTATCAACTACATTTTAGAATTTGGGAATTTCTTTTTGGTGTTCTATACATGCTTTTTGAAAATAGAATTAAATTAGGAATTTTATTTAAACATTTAGGTTTATTATCTATCATTCTTGCATTTACTTTCTTTAATGATGGAATGATTAACAATGTTTATACAAAAATATTCTCCTTATTAGGTGCCATGTTGTATCTCTCTAGCAATGAAGATAGTCAACTTACAAATTTTTTAAATAAAAATAAAATTATTCAATTATTTGGAATGATGTCTTTCTCTTTATATTTATTTCATCAACCTATATTTGTTTTTTACAGAATATACAATGATAGGATAAACGAGCTAAGTTATGTTATTTTTATACCATTAATCATCTTTTTATTACTTATTTCATATGCAAATTGGAAATTCGTTGAAACCCCATTTCAAAAAAAATTTTTCAAACAGAAAAAAATATTTTTGTCATCAGTTTTCTTTATTTTCTCAATACTTTCATTCTCCCTGCTTCAAGACAATAGTTTTTTAAATAGATTTACTGATTTACCAAAAAAGGCATTATTACTTTCATTTAAAAATCAAGATGTAATTAGTCAAAATGGTTTAGATTGTGACAACAGACCTGTGAAACAAACCTGTGAATTTAAAGGCGACGCAACAAATCAGAATATTGTTGTAATGGGAGATTCATCTTTAAGAACTCTAAGTACAGCACTCCTTGAAGATGAAATCATTAATAATTTTAATCTTTTACATTTTGGCGGGGATGATTGTTTGTATCTTGTAGGACAAAAATTAAGTGATACTTCATGTCCTAATAAAGATGTAGCTTCTATGGACAGTTTTGTTAACGAAATTGAAAATTCAATAATTATTTATGGTGGGAGAATTCCAAGATATTTAAGTGGTACTGGATTTGATAATTCATTCGTGAAAGAAGACAATGATATAAAGGTAATAAAAAATTTTGAGGAAAAACTTTTACAAACTCTAAACTTTTTGCAGAATAAAAATAAGGTTATTTTGCTCTATCCAATTCCTGAGCAAGCATGGAATGTGCCAGAATTGTATTTCTATGGAAAGTTTGAATGGGGTGATACTATTTCATACCCATCAAGTATCTGGTATGAAAGAGTAGAGACAAGTAATAAAATTTTAGACAAAGTTAGTTCTAAAAATTTATTAAAGATTTATCCTGACAAAATATTTTGTGATTCTTTTCTAAACAACCAATGTGTTGCTGCTTATAAGGATAAAATTTATTATCAAGACGATGATCATTTATCAATTGAAGGTGCAAGGCTTTTAGCAAAAGAAATATTATCATTGTTAAATAATAGAAATTAGACAATCAGCAATATATATATGGAAAAATTAAGATTTCGTACTAGAGTTAAGCATTTTTTTAATAAAAGTAAAAGGAACATTTTAAATACACGGTTAAATGTTGCCACTTATTATAAATTCTTGAGTCTTAAAAAACATAGGATTGATAATTACTCATCTTTACAAAATTACTTTGATAAAAATAAAATAAAAATAATTGAGGGAAACTCTACTCAATCAGCAAAACAAAAAGATTATCTACTTCAATATAAAGAAAAATTTGGAAACGTTTTAGAAATTGGATTTAACGCCGGTCATTCTGCTGAGTTATTCTTATATGGGAATGCTAATTCAAGTGTAACGTCAGTTGACATAGGCTATTGGTATTATTGTAAATTTGGCGCAACATATTTAACCAAAAAATATCCAGGTAGAATTAAAAATATTTTTAAAGATTCATTACTTGCTTTGAATGACAATTCATTTATTGATAATGGAGAAATGTTCGATTTTATTTACATTGATGGAAACCATACTTATGAATATGCCTTAAATGATATATTAAATTGTAAAAAATTTTCCAAGCCTTCAACAATATTAGTCTTAGATGATGTGGTGATTGATGAAACATATCGTACAAATTCAAACAGAGAACCTACAAAAGTCTGGAAAGAGCTTGTTAGCAAAAATTATATATCTGAGATTGATTATGCTCATTTTAAGGATATAAACAGAGGCGTAGCTGTAGGAAAGTATAATTTTTATGAATAAAAATATCAAAATAGAGGAAATTTTAATTATAGGAGCAGGACCGGCTGGGTTAACAGCAGCATGGGAAGCAGAAAAATTTGGTGTTAAAACAATCGTGTTGGAGGGAGATAAAGAAGTTGGAGGAATTAGTAGAACTGTTGAACGAAATGGTTGGAGATTTGATATTGGTGGACACAGATTCTTTACTAAAGTTGACGAAGTTTATGATGTCTGGGATGAAATATTAGACAAAGAAGATTTTTTACACAGGCCAAGAATGAGCAGGATATACTATAATAAAAAATTTTTTGATTATCCTCTAAAAGCTTCAAATGCACTTTTCAATCTGGGAATATTTGAAGCAATAAGATGCGTAATTTCGTATGTGATTGTCAGAATAAAACCACCAAAAAATCAAGATAATTTTGAGAATTGGGTAGCAGCAAGATTTGGGTGGAGATTATACAATATATTTTTTAAGACATATACCGAAAAAGTTTGGGGTGTAGATGCTAAAGAAATTGGTGCAGATTGGGCGGCTCAGCGCATTAAAAATTTATCACTTTTCAAAGCAGTGCTTAATTCTTTAAAAATAAATAAATCTGGTGAAATAATAACAACATTAATTGATGAGTTTAAATACCCTAAGCTTGGCCCTGGAATGATGTGGGAGGAAGCATATAGAAAATTGTTAGAAAAAAATCATAAGATTTTATTAAAAAGAAAGGTAATTGAGATTGAAAAAAATGAAAATTTTTACAAAGTTTCTACTGACAATGGAGAACAGTTTTTTGCAAAAAACATTATTACCAGTATGCCATTGGCACATTTACCAAAAACTGTAATTCCAAAACCAAATAATGAAATAATTGAATCAGGAGATAATTTAACTTTTAGAGATTTTTTATCGGTAGCTCTCGTTATTGATTCCGAAAATGCATTTCCTGATAATTGGATATATATCCATGAACCTGAAGTAAAAGTTGGAAGGGTTCAGAATTATGGAAGCTGGTCACCTTATCTAGTAAAAGATGGAAAGACATGCTTAGGATTGGAGTATTTTGTAAATATAGGTGATGAACTTTGGACAATGAAAGATGAAGATCTAATAAGTTTGGGTAAAGATGAACTTGAAAAACTTTCACTAATTACGAAAGATTCTGTATTGGAAGGTTATGTTGTAAGGATGCCAAAAGCATATCCAGTCTATGATCTTAATTACTCAGACAATATTAAAAATATATCTACCTGGTTAAACAAGGAGCATACGAATATTTTTCCTATTGGAAGAAATGGAATGCATAGATATAATAATCAAGATCATTCAATGATGACAGCTATTAAAAGTATTAGAAATATTTTGAATGGTGAAAATAATAATATCTGGGAAGTCAATGTTGAGGATGATTATCATGAAGAAGTATCAACAGGAAGAGACGCTCCCATTAAAAATGCTTAATTTTAAAATATTTTAAAGTTAGCAGTTTGAATATACCTGCCAGTAAAATGTAAATAATAATGATAAAAAAATCAGTTATCATACATGAAACCTCTATAGTTTCACAACATAGTGAAATAGGTGATAATACAAAAATTTGGCATTATTCACACATTCGAGAGAATACAAAAATAGGTAAAAATGTAACAATTGGACAAAATGTATATATTGATGAGGGAGTCACAATTGGAGACAATTCAAAAATTCAAAATAATGTTTCAATATATAAAGGCGTTAAGATTGGAAACAATGTTTTTGTAGGTCCAAGTGTTGTGTTTACAAATGACTTATACCCAATCGCTGAAAAATGGTCAGAGGATTTAATAATTGAAACACAAATAGAGGATAATGTTTCTCTAGGGGCTAATTCAACAATTTTACCTGGAATAACAATAGGTAAATGTTCTTTAATTGGTGCAGGAAGTGTAGTAACAAAAGACATTCCATCAAATTGTATTGTTTTTGGTAATCCTGCAACAATAAAGTCTGATAATTATCGAAAGTCTTAAAGTAATTACTAAACGAAATATATTTATGTTTTTACAAACTAACAAACAATTTATTCAAAACTTTTTAAATAGTATTAATTTAAAACTATATTTTTTATTTTTAATTTTTGTTCAAATTTTTGGAATTTATTTAAGTTACAAAAACCTTTTTAATTATGAAGGATGTACTTCAAATAAATTGAGGGAGTTTTCATTTTTTAATCAATATTTAACTTTTAATTATCCTCAAATGTGCGACGAGTCATTTTACTTTCATGGATTCCAATGGATTAATCATATTTATGAAAATGGCTTTGTATATCAGGATCGGCCTTTATACCTTGCCATAGGCTTTATAATTTATCGAGTTTTATTTATAGTTTTTCTAATTTTTGGATTAAACATTGAAGCTGTATCGCTTTTGTTACTAGCTTCTTTAATTATTCAAATTATTGCTTTGAATATGATTGCATATGTACTCACTAAGTTATTATTTAAAAACTTTAATAGATTCTATTTCTTCGTATTTCTAATATTCACATTATTTAGTTTTGAATACAGGTTATATTTTTTCCTACCATCCAACTCAACATTTTATTTATTAATATTTTTATACTCAATTTACTCAATAAAATCTCAAAAACTCAATGGATTTTTTTATGGCTTGCTATTTACAATTTCTGGATATGGAGTGATAGGGTTCATCTATCAAATATTGTTTAAAATTAGATATTTGAAAAGGGAGTACAAAAATATTTTTTATAATTTAATTTTATTTTCGGTTCCATCATTATCATTTGAAATATTTCGTTTACTTTTGGGTAGATTCCAAGGTGAAGAGTATGGTATAAGATACATTCATGCTGCTGAAGCACCTGAATATCAACAATTTGTATGGTTTTTCAGAACAATATTTATAGAATCTTATGAACCATATCAGAGTTGCCATCAACTTTCTGAGTTTCTTAATTGTTATCTAAATATTACTGGTAGATATATTTCTTTAAATATAATCTATATTTTTTCTTCACTGATTTTATTTGCTTATTATTTAATTAAATTTAAAAACCTCGAAAACAAATATATAAGATACATTGTTAGTTTTACACTTTTTAGCTATGTGTTTATATCTTTTCAAGGGATTTATGATTATAGATTTATTTATTACAGTTTTGGATTTGGAATTTTAACTATATCTTGTTATTTTTTAACAAAAATTAATAATGATGTTATATCGTTAGTTTTTCTATTGTTTTCCTCTTTTTATACCTTAACAAGATATAGTTATGAAGATTTTACTTATAGATTAGAAAATTTTGAAATCATAATACTCTTAATAATGTCTTTATTTCTATTAATTGATTATATTTCCTACAGAAAAATTAATGCTAGTAACTCATATTTTTGAAATTAGATATTCATGAAGTTTTAAATCTTCAGAAAATTCTTTATGGTTTTCATTTAATTCATTTTTTTCAATTGTAAATAAAAAATGTTTCATTTGCTCTACTAATGGTTCGGAATAATCAATTATTGGGAAAGTAGTATTTAATTTTTCTTTAAAACCTCCGACAACGCTTGTATTGAGACCTTCTAGCCCTTCATGAGAAATAATTTCAAGAGAATTATTAATTAAATTAAGGGAGTACATTTGCTTTTCAGTGTATATCACAATTGTTCGTGTTTTTTTCTGAGAGAGTTTTGAGGTCGAAACTATTATATTAATATTTTTAATCTTACCGATGATATCAACATGATCTTGTTCGTCTCCATTTTTGTAAAAAAATTGAAAATCGATGTCATAAAATTCTTCTTTAAAAAGCTTATTTAATATATCAAAATCATGTATTGACAAATCTAATAACACATGATCTTTATTTCTATTCAATTGATCAGTTGGTGATAGCCTTTGAATATAAATAGAATTTATCTCTTTAGAATCTAAATCCTCATTTAATAAAAACTGTACTGCTGGATTATATTTTTCTAAAAGACCAATTTTTATAAATGTTTTATTTTTTTTAACTAAATCACTTATTTCGTACAACTCTTTTTCATCAAGGGAATAAGGTTTTTCGACAAGTATATTTTTTTTCATACTCATACATTTTTTTACAATTTGATGATGAGTTTTAGTATTAGTAGCAATTATTATGACGTCGGAACAATCAATTAACTCATCCATAGAATTAAAAAATTTATATTGTTTAACTTCTCTTTCAACGTTTTCATCGTAAATACCTATGAAATCAACTTCCTCAAGAGAGTCTAAAACTCTGGCATGGTTTATTCCCATTGATCCAAACCCAATAAGCCCTATTTTATGAACCATAAAATTTCCTTATTTTTTCAACTACATAATTAATTTTGTCTTCATCAAGATTTGAGTATATAGGCAAACATAAAATTCTTTTTTTTATATAATTTATATTCTTAAAACTTTCAGCTTTTTCAATCCAATCAAAGTTCAAATCACTAAGTGGTTTTTTATAATAAATAGCAGTCCCAATACCATTTTTTTCAAGATGTTGAACCAATGAATCCCTTTCTTTTTCATTTGAAACTGTAATAGGAAAATAATTGAAAGTTTTTAGAGTATCATTGTAAAATTTTATATTTTCTATATCTTCCAAACTCTCTTTATAATTTTTTGCAATTATTACTCTATTGTTTATCTCATTTTTAATTGTTTTGAGCCTCTTGTTTAAAAAAATTGCCTGAATTTCATCAAGTCGTGAGTTTTTTCCAGAGAACTTAAAATTATCACGATCTATATGTCCATGATTTCTAAGTTTTAATAAATCTTCATAAATTTTCTTTTTGTTTGTAGTTACAGCACCTGCATCACCTATTGCGCCTAAAGTTTTCGTAGGATAAAAGGAAAATGCTCCAACAGACCCAACTGTTCCTAGGTAACCTTTTGCATGTTTTGTTCCAAAGGACTGAGCTACATCTTCTACTATTTTTAAATTGTATTTCTTTGAAACTTTAAGTAATTTTTCTACATCAACATGTCCTCCAAATAAATGAACTGGAATAATAAATTTAGCTTTTTGAAGAATAGAATGACTAATATTGTCAATATCTATTTGTAGAGTGTTTCTATCAATATCAACTACGTAAGGTTTTCCTCCAACATTATATATAGCTTCAACTGTTGCAAAATATGAAAATCCTGTAGTAATTACATAATCACCATTTTTAATTTTAAGAGCTTTTAGTCCAAGTTCTAGAGCATCAGTTCCAGAATTTACTCCTACGACATATTGAGAATTTAAAAATTTTGAAAGATTTTCTTCAAATTTTTGGACATTTTTTCCCAATATAAACTGACCATTTTTCAAAAGCTTATCGAATTCACTAATTAATTCTTTAGTATCTTCTACTGCTGGATCAAAAATAGGGACTTTCACTAATTTTAATGATAAATTAGATTTCATAAAAAAAGAAAAATAATTTGTCCATATTTTTTAACCTAAATAATACTTAATAATTGGCTAACAAAATCTTTGGAAGGACTGTAATTATCTATATTTGTTGGATATTTGAAATTTACAGATTTTAGAAAATTAAGGGATTTTGATTCATCATAATTTGATAATATTACGTTTTTATTGAGATAATTTTTATTTTCGGCAACATCACGCCAAATAAGTGTATTTTGATTCATGATAAAACATTCTTCAGCAATTGATCCACCGTCTGTAATAACTGCTTTTGAGTTAACAATTTCATTTAAAAATTTATTGTGAGGTAATAGTTTTTTTAATTCTATATCATGACTTTGCAAAGTCTTTATCAGTTTGTTTTTAGTCAGTGCATTTATTGTTATATCATGGCAGAACCATTGAATTTTTTCAAACTTATTTATTTGAGATATTTTTATTAGTAATTCAATAAAATCTTGCAATCTTTTTTTATTGTAAATATTCTCTGTACGGTGAATCGTCACAGTAAGAGTATTTGTTTTATCAATAGTTATTGCATTTAGATAATCACTAACGGAATCAAATATTGTATTTTTTTTAAGAATTATCAATTTTTTATTATCTATGTTTTTGATATTTTTAAGGTATTCTTCTCCATCAACCGAGACTACATCTGAATATTTCGATACAATGCTTCGTACAATTTCTTCTGGAAAAGGTTTAAACAAGTTATGAGATTTATAACCTGCCTCAATATGTATAGTTTTTAAATTATTACGTTTTGAAAAAAGAAGGCCTAGAAGCGTGCTTACTGTGTCACCATGAATAAGACAGTATTGAATTTCATTATCTACTTTCGCTTTATTTCCAAAAAATAAAAATTTTAAAAACCATAGAAGCATCGATGATATTTTTGATATGTTTTTTGAGTTTCTTGTTAAATTAATATGGTTATAGTTGCTTCCAAATAATTTTAGCTCCCTCGATGTAAGTTCCTTATGTTGCCCAGTATCAAGAATTGTTAACTCGAATCCATTTTCAACTAAATTATTTAAAATAAATTTTGATTTTATAAATTGTGCTTTAGTACCCAATACATATGCTATCTTTTTTTGTTTTTCCATAAATTAAATTTTTTTATTTATAATTTCTTTCCAATATTCTAAATTAGAGAATTTTGAATAGTCTTTACCTTCATTAACTTTGTTTTTATGTTCTAATTCTTCATAGCTTATTGAGGTAAGTTCATTAAAACTCTCCAATATGATTAATGGGATACCAATATTAAAAAAATTTTCATTGACAGTATTTTTTTCTACAATTGGTGTACATCCAAAAATAAGACTCTCCCAAATTCTATGAGATTCAAAAAAATTACCCTCTGGACAAAGATTATATTTATATTTTGAAAGTTCACGTAAGTATTCAAGATTATCAGAAAAGTTTTTGATAATAAAAATATCTTGTCTTTTCAAAACATTTTTGTAAACGGGTTCTCTATGAGTAGGATTTGTGGATGGATTAAATGAACAAAAAACTTTTCTATCTTTTTCTTTATTTTTTGTTTCTAAAAGGACCTTTTTAAAGTTTTTTACCTTTCCATTTTTCATAAATCTTTTATTTTCTATTCCGTAAGGTAAGCAGGAAATCTTTTTTGTACCCGGAGTGTTTAATTTAGTTGCAAACCAATGAATAATTTTTTCATCTATATATTGCAAATCATCATTTTCCACAGGAAAATCTGAATTATGTGTAATTAGTTTATAGGGTTCTTTGATTCTTGGATGATAGTGATTAAAAAAGATATGTTTTAATTCTGTTTTCAAAAATACCACGTCACTATTTTTTACTTTATTCGGATTAAAAGATTTCGATTCATCAAATATATGGTCTGAAAAAGCACGTAACGAGTCACCTGATAAAAAAGGTTTACTACTTGGTCTAAATATAAAAGGATATCTGTCTATTGTTATTCTTCTAAATTGATTTCCTAATCTGTTTTTTATAATTTTTAGTACCACTATTTATGTATAGTAATAAGGAATTTAACTTCAAAATAAAATAATTTAGAAATTAGATTACTTCTACTTTATAAATTAATTCCAAAATAAGAAATTAATGAAATTTATAATGAAACTAATGGCTAATTTTAAAAGTATCTTAAAAGATATTTTATACGTTTCTAAAGTATCAAAAACTGAAAATAAAAAGCTTTTAATTCTTGCTTCTGTAGTCCTTACACAAGTAGCTGCATATACAGATATTGGGATAATTGTAATTTTTTCTGCGATTATCGTCGATCAATATACTGGAATTAAATTATTAAATGATTTAATTGAAGTTTTTGTAAATAATATTTATTTGTTACCAATATTGGTAATTTTTAGATTCTTTTTTCAATACTTACAAAAAATGATATTAAAAAATATTGAAATCAATGTAAATAAAAATTTAAAAATTCATATACTTGGTGAATTACTTGAACAGAAGAATTATTCAACGGCAGACTCGTATTTTTATTTGAATATTTTGACAACTCATATATCTTTTTTCTATTCAAGTTTTGCTAATTTTTTAAACAGTTTTCTCCAAATTATTGTTTATTTGACTTACTTAATTATTTCCGATTCCAGATCAGTACTAGTTTTATTTATTGGAATAATAGTTTTGTTTTATCCAGCTAAAAGTCTTCTATTAAAGGCAAGATCAGCCATGCATGAAGTATATGAATCCGGTCAGACCTCGAATAAAGAAATTCAAAGAGTTGTTGATAACCTTTTCCTAATTAAGATACTAAAAAAAGAAAAACACGAATCTGACAACTTTAGAAAGACATTAAACAAATTCTTTGAAAATGACTTAAAAAATTTTAGATATAGTATTTTAAATTCCTTTTTGCCAGGTTTTTTTACACTATTCTCATTAGCTGTTGTTGCAAGCTTCAGTAGATTTGTAAAATTTTTAACAATAGATTTTATCGGAGTTGCTTTAAGATTATTTCAATCTGTAAGCACCCTATCAACATCCTTAAATCAAATTATCAATTCTCATGTACATATTGAAAAATTTTATGAAATGGAAAATAATAAAAATATAATATACAAAAACAACTTTATCATTGATAATAGAGTCAAAAAAATTAAATTGAATAATGTAAGTTTTTCTTATTTCAATTCAGAAGAAGTAATTTTTGAAAATATAAATTTAGAGATTCCAAAAAACTCCCATACATTGATTATGGGTCCAAATGGTTCAGGTAAAAGTACACTTTTAGGTTTAATTTCTGGAATATACTTTCCATCAGATGGAAATGTAAATGTCTTTTCAGAAAAATTTGGATTCATAGGTCCTAACCCACTAATTTTTGAAGGTTCTCTTATCTCAAACATTCAATATGGAAACGATAAAAGTCTTGATGAAAAATTAGTAACTAAATATCTTAAGGATTTGGACACATTTAAAGAAGAAAAAAGCTATGACTTAAAAAGAACAATTACAAACAAAACATTGTCTTCTGGTCAAATGCAAAAAATAGCATTCATAAGAGCTCTACTATCTGATATTGACATTCTATTGCTAGATGAATCAACGGCAAATTTAGATGATTATTCAAGTAAAAAAATATTCGAACTTTTAAATAAAAGCAATATAACAATTATTAATTCGACACATGATCAAACCAAATTTCCCAGTGCTCAAGGTTTGGTGCAAATAGAAGTTGTTGAAGAAACCAGAAAAATTATTTATAAAAAAATGAAAAAATAAATAGCATGAAAAAATTGTTGTTAATTCATAGTAGCTATAGACAACAGGGTGGTGAAGATATAGCTGTAATGAATGAGTTAGAGCTATTAAACAACAACTTTGAAGTTAAAACTTTATTTTATGAAAATAAGATAAAAAATATTTTTGATATCTTAACTTTTTTAATTCTCTCAAACAGAACTGTGAATAAACATCTAATTGATGAAATAAATAAATTTCAACCTGATATGGTTTACGTTCACAATACTTGGTTCAATATCTCTTTAGGAATTTTTAAAGTTTTAAAAAAAAAGAATATCAAGACTTTAATTAAAATTCATAATTTTAGATATCACTGTACACAAAGTGTGAATCCAAAAATTCACCTAGATAATCAAACTTTCTGTCAGGCATGTGGGTTTAACGACAAAACAAATGCTTATTTTAATATGTACTATCCAAATTCTTTTCTTAAATCACTGTTCGGAATTTACTTTGGAAAAAAATATCTAAAAGTAATACAAGATGAGTTTTTTTATATTGCAGTTTTAACAGAATTTCATAAAAGGTTTTTAGAGGAAAAATATTCTAGACAAAACAAAGTATATGTAGTACCAAATTATTTAAAAGAAAATAAAAATAATAAAATAGAAGAAAATAATTATTTTATTTACGCTGGAAGGCTTTCAGTAGAAAAAGGAATTTATGAGTTGATAGAAAGTTATCTCAACTCAGATTTAAAAAATCAAATATTAAAAATCGTTGGTACTGGCCCAGAACTAACAAAATTAAAAAACAAATATAATAATGAAAACATTGAATTTCTAGAACAACTTCCTAATAAGGAAACAATTGATTTGATACTAGGTTCAAAAGGAGTTATCTCAGCAACAAAACTTTATGAGGGTCAACCTACATTACTTTGTGAAGCCTCTTTAAATGGTAAAACATCATTATTTCCAAATTCAGGTGGAATCAAAGAATTTTTACCAGTCAACTATGATTTTCTATTTAATCAATACGACTACCAAGATTTTACAAATAAACTAAATAAGTTAAACAAAGATGACATTAGAAATCGCAGTTCACAAAAAGCTAAAGAATTTATCAGAGCTAAGTTAGATCCGCAAATATTAATCACCCAGTTCAATGAAATAATTTTGAATGATGAGTAAAGATTTAATCTCTGTCATTATGAGTTCATACAACTCAGAAGAAACTATTGAAAAAAGTATTTTAAGTATATTAAAACAAGATTATAAAAATATTGAATTTTTGATTGTAGATGATTGTTCAAAGGACAGCAGTTTGAGCATAATGAAGAGGTTAAGTGAAGATGATAAAAGAATAAAAATTATTGAAAATAAAAAAAATATTGGACTTACTAAATCATTAAATAAATTATTAAAAATTTCTAACGGTAAATATATTGCCAGACAAGATTCAGATGATGTAAGCCTTCCACACAGGCTAACTACACAAATTAATTTTATAAAAAAAACGAATTCTGAGATTATCACTTCGAGAGCCATTATCAAAGACACCGGAGTAAAAATTCCAAAATATTCCTACCTACTACCAAACAAGATGGTAATGAAATATAAAAATCCATTTATTCATGGAACACTTTTTGTTGATAAAAATATTTTTGAGGAAGTTGGTGGATATGATGAAAATTTCTATTTTGCACAAGATTATAAGTTTTATAAAGATTGTTACAATTATGGAAAAAAAATCATTGTCCTTAATGAAGTTTTATATGAATTAAACAATAAAAACAATATAAGCAATAAATATAAAAAAGATCAAGAATATTATTTCAATTGTGCAAGAAAAAATATTGTACCGGATACACTAAAAACTAACACCTAATTTATTCTCAATACATCTTTCGATTAAATCTTCAAAAGATAAATTTGTTTTCCATCCAAATTCATCAAAAATTTTAGATGGATCAGAAATTTTAATTTTAGGATCACCAGATCTCAACAGACTATTGTCAACGATGACGTATTTTTCCCAATCAAGATTAAAATATGAAAAAACTATTTCAACTAAATCTTTTATACTTTTCCCGGTACCAGAACCAAGAACATAAGGGCCTTTTGCATCACTAAATGTAAGTATTGAAGCTGCATCCATTATATCTCCAGCAAAACTCCAATCTCTTACATAGTCCAAACTTCCAATAATTAATTTATCCTCTTTTTTTTTATAAATTTGAAATGCTGTATTTATGATTTTTGAAGTTAAATAATTATTTTCTCTAAATTCCGATTCATGATTAAACATAATTCCAGATGTCATATTCCATTCATGTTCATCAATAAGATTCAATAATTTTTTGTGATTACTAACTTTGGCTTTTGCATATGGAGAGTTTGGTTCTAATTTGCAAGACTCATCAATTTTTCCTTCAAGGTTGGGGGAAAACATTTCTGACGAAGAGGCTTGAAAAAAATTACATTTAATTTCTTTCGAAATCAAAACCTCAATTAGATTATTGAATATTGTTAATATTGTTTTT
>MDSZ01168470.1_pt1 | contig 21276 bp, 25 predicted proteins | sample 811201 | NCBI WGS metagenome assembly MDSZ01 (sample SAMN05326647, study PRJNA326480) | marine metagenome | isolation source: seawater | place: Indian Ocean: North | collected 2010 | reverse complement strand
TGAACCATATCCAACTAATGTTAATCCCATATCTTTAAGATCTTTAATATTTTTAACTACATTCGATTTAGCTTGTTCAACCTTATTAGCAAAGTCTAAATATGTTTTATATTCTGTTACGCCAAATTCTTCTTCCCTTTTTAAGAACTCTTTTACACTTACATTTGGTATGTAAGTTTTATTTTTAACATAAACTCTAATAGAACCACCATGTGTATCTATATGCTCTACTTTATTTATTGCATATCCTAATCTATTAAAAAAGTTATTTAGGGATGTTACACTCCAATAATTCACATGTTCATGGTAGATATTATCAAATGTAAGGTCATTTAAAGTATCTAGTAAATATTGGACTTCTATAATAAAACATCCTTCTTTTTTTAATAACTTAAAGGCACTTTTTGCTATTTCTTCTAAATTATCTGCATGTGCAAATACATTAGATGCAGTAATCAAATCTGCTTTACCATATTCTTTAATAATATTATCTGCAACTTTATTATCAAAATACTCATTAATTGTAGTTATACCACTATCATTAGCTAACTTTGCAATATTTCTAGCAGGTTCAACACCTAATACAGGTATGTTTTGATCTTTAAGTGGTTTTAAAGCAATACCATCATTAGAACCAATATCAATTACTAATGAATCGTTTGTTAACCTAAATTCTCTAATATATTTTTCAGCTGCATCTTCGAAATGTCTCCTAAAACTTTTTGTAGTTGAAGAAACATACAGATAATGATCAAACATTTTTTCAGCAGGTACTACATAAGATAATTGACAATTATGACTGTCAGGGCAATACTGCATTTCTAAAGGATATAATTCGTCTTTATCGTCTTTAGATGATAGTAAATTATTAGCTAATGGTGATAAACCTAATGATATTACTGGTTTTAAATTACCACTATCACTTGCTCTACATTTAGATGAGTAATTTTGCATTATTTGTTGTCTAAATTCTTCATTAACTAACTCATAAGGTATAGTATGAGTTACACCATAATTTTCATGTTCTCGTTCACCCCTTACTAAATTTAAAAATATAGAATCCTCTAAAAATACCATAGTATGTGCGACATTAGGTTTAATAACAGCAATATCACCTTCATTAATTATCTGGGTTTTAATTTGTGCTTTAGGATCTGCTAAATCTTTTATTACACTTACATATTTACCCTTCACCAATAAACATTTTTGTTCTTGTATTGGGTGGTAGTGATTAGCTCTCACTGTTCCTTTTTTCGATTCTATATATCCTATTAAATTAATAGGTTCAGTTAGTTCATAATTACTGATTTTGCCTCTTTCGTCTATATATTCTTTTCCCCCCTGAATAGTATATTCAAGTTCAGGTCTAATATCGCGTTTAGACCAGTTATTTATCATTTCTTTAAGACATGATTCTAAGTCATATCTAAATTCAAACCCTGTAGATAGTAATTTTTCGTTTGATATAGTATATCCTAAATTAGGAATAGCATCATCAGTTTCTATCAATTTCAAAGATGGCTTTATTTTTTTACATAATTCAGCTACTTCTTTTACTGTTATGTTTTCTTTTGAAAGGTGGAATGTTTCTCTTTTAATTTCTTCTTTTTCAGCCATAAATTTAAAACATCTAGCTACATCTACTAAAGGCACTAAACTTTTTAATTGGATACCACCTGAAAATAATTTTATAGTACTATCTTGGGATGCCATTCTAGAAAATAAATTAGGCATTATTCCTACTCTCATAGTATCAGTAGAATAACCATAAACTGAAGCTAATCGTAGAATTACATAATTTAGATTTGATTTTAATAAATCTTTTTCTGTTTGGTCTTTACTTTTAGAATAGGAAAGTATAGGTGTAGTGGGTTCACTTTCTTTAATATTATGTTTAGTTTGATCAAAACCTTCATAAACCACATGAGTAGAGGGAAATATTAATTTACAATGTTTAGGGACGTTATTCATAATATTTCTAGTACCTTCTACACCAACTTTTTCTATTAATTCATTTTGACCAAATTTTTCTTCTAGTTTAGTATAAGCTACATCAGTTATACCAGCAAAATGATATACTGTATCTGCATCTTTTACTAAATTACTGATAAAATCTTTATTCAAGATATCACCTTGAACAAAATTAAACCCCCAATCTCTTAGTTGTTTTACACGTTCTGATACGAATCTTTTATCGGTTACAATAATATTTTTATATCTGGTTTCTCCTGAATACAATTTACATAACTCAGTTCCTATATAACCTAATCCTCCTGTGATTACTATTTTTTTCATTATTTAATATTTTTTTATAATTCTACGTTCTAACAAACTATTTATATATTTTTTTTCATGTGTTGGGTTATGACCAATTTGATAAGGTTTTATAGACTCAAAGTAATGTCTTGAATCCCAGTCTTCTTCAAAAAATCCAAATCCAAAAATAGATACTTTATCTGACCACTGCATTGCTAATTCAATTGCTGTAAGGCCAACACTAATATCCTGGATATTTGTACGTTGTTCTATATCATTTATAAATTCTTGACGTATGTACGATATTTTTGATTTTGTATTATAATTTTTAATTACTCCTTGTATGGCATTATATAATGGTTCTGCTTTGATAAGAAAATGTTCATTTTCTAAATTTATTAAAAAATCCTTATTATAAGCAGAAAAATTTTGAGACAAATCTCTCCAAAAAGATTTTCCAGCAATTACTCTAAAATTTGTTTTTGTTCCCACAAATTTTTCATACCCTTGGGTTCTAGCTAAATTACACCTTATTATTATATCATGTGAATCAATTAATTGACCATATTCTTGTTTTAAAAGCTTACCGGAATTACCTATAACTGCTATATTTAAAGAAGAATTCGTTTCTATTTGCTCATCGATCGATGGGAATCTAATATCTAAATTATTTAAGTCTTTTGTTTTCTCAATCAATTGATCAAGAGAATAGGGTGAATCATATTCTAGATTTCTGCTCCTAAAAAGAGATTCCATTTCACTATTTGTATAAAAAGGCTTTAACATCTATTATAATGTAATAATATTAATTAATATATCCAAATTTTAATTAATGATCTTTTAATGAAAATGGTGATATACCTATCCAATTTTTATAATTAGTTTCACCTAATTTAATCATACCATTATAATGATTAGGTTGCCATTCATTGTTAAAATAGATTTCGGATGCTGTACTTAATAGCCCCGCCCACCAGGCAAAAGTACTATTAGAAAATAATATTTTATCAAATTTTCTTATAAAATTAAAATCATCAATAGTTTCTTTAATAGCATTTGATCTTTCACTAACAGTGTTTATAGGTTTTGTTGAATATATTTCTGCGTTATAGTAATTTTTAAATTTCATAGCGTCATGGGAGGTAGGACCATCAGTAACTAAAAATAGTTTATCAAAAGTAATATTATTATCCTCGATTGCTTTTTTATACCACTCAAAAGGAGTGTATACATTAGGTCCATTATCTCCTAATCTAAGATGTACAACTAATCCTGTTGTATTAGTTTTTGGGATTTTAGGATAAAATGATCTAATTTTATCTAAATAAGGAGTGTACATATGAGGTGTTTCTAATTCTACTGCCTGTTGTCTATTGTAATCTATGATTAATTTAGAAACATAATTATTATTTATCCGGGTTATATCTGATGGTTCTGAGATAAATTTATAGTCTAGTAAATCTACCATACACCCCCGACCTTTACCTGAGTGTACTAATTCCCACCCTTGTTGTTCGGCTATAATTCTACCATAAGCGTATTGGAATAACTGATTACCAAATCCGTTTCTCCAAAGAATATTAACACAATCTTTCATTATACTGTTACCCACCCTGTTTTAATATGTTGTCTAACACCATGGCCTTTTTTAACTTCAAAGTAATAATCATCCTCAATTACTTTATCATATACGTAAAATTTACCATTATTAAATTGTTTATTTATATAAATTAAATTGTTTGGTCTACAAATGCTTATCAATTCAAACTCATTAGATTGCATTAATTTATCTATTGTGGTAAATGAGGCCCCATAAAAATTATCTGTAATACTTTTGTGGCCTAACTTAGGGTTGATATTTTTTGGAGAGGTAATACAATCAGTAAGACTACTATTATAACCTACAAGTATAACTTTAGCATCATACTTACTTTGTAAGAAATCTTGAAGGACCCAATACTCATACGAATCTATCTTTAGCGTTAATAAATCAACTGCCTCCCCATCAATATATTGGTTTATAATATTAGGTAATCTTTCTTCTTCTTTATTGATTGATAAAAACCCATTATGGTAATAAAAAGCATTTTTATCTATAATCCGATCATCTTTTTGTATATTTTCCTGTCCTAACCTAAGGTATGGTGTATTAGGTTCTATAAATAAACCATTCCACCCAAATAAGGATACTAATCTTCTAACATTAGAATGGTCATTTATATCATCACAACCCGCATTAATAAATAGTCCCTTATGGATATCTAATGTATTAAATATTTTTTCTAAAACACCTTCTTCACCATTTTGACTATAATATTCAAAATAGTCCGCGCATATTCCATCTACATCATTATATGGGTGTTTATTTATAAACCCATTTCTAAATTCGTCTAATTTTATCATTTTATTATTTTCCATTGTCTTTCTATAATCATTCCACATTCACTATCACTAGGGATAATATTTTTATTTTTCATTTCATTTATAATACTCACATCTAATCCTTTAGTTGAAGAACCATGACCCGAGCTATGAAAATTTAATCTATTATATTTTTTATACCAATCTCTCCATATACAATTAGTATTAAATATTATTGTACTATCAGGAGGATTTGGGGACAAAGCTGTTGATATAATATCATAATCTTCATATTTAGATTGTTCTGTTCCTTCTTCTTCTAGAGACCATGGAGTTCTTCCGGGAGTTAGAAGTTCTAAAATATATTCTCTCTTCCATATAGACCACCTACAACTTATCCTATTTGGGGCATTTAAGGAAGCTTCAACTAGATCTATACAATTATTAAATGGGTCCGCTATAGAATCATAATAACTATGAGGTCTTGTTGCTAAATCCCTTTCTAAACCAATACGTCCTATTTTTTTATCTTTTTTTTGTTGAAGATAATTTATTATCATCTCATATAAATCCGTATTAGTAGGGTGGACTAAAAAGGAATCATCCATCGTCATAATAAAGTATTCATCATCTATAGATGAAAAGTAATTTTTTAGGTCAGTGGCCCAGTTTTTTAGATTATCATCGTTTCCTAATGAAATAAAATTACAATTATCTGGTAAATTAAAATCAGGAGGATTATATCCTAAATAAATAACTTGTATTGAGTCATCCCAAAATTTATTGAAAAGAAACATAAAGGGTTTAATTAACCATAAATAATCATCACATGTAGGGATATATATTTTTAACTTCATTTGTTCTTACCAATTAATATTCCATAATCTCTAAAATATAAATAATCTATTTGTGTTCGTTTAAAACAGTTTATAGCATGGTCAGGGGTTTCTACTATAGGTTCTCTATCATTAAAACTAGTATTCAATAAAATAGGAACTCCTGTTTTTTCTTTAAACTTTTTAATAAAATTATAATACCAAGAATTATTATTTTCTGTTACGGTTTGAAGTCTACCTGTGCCATTTAGGTGGACTACTGCTGGAATTTTTGATTTGACTTCTTCTTTAAATTTTATAATAAAACTCATATAAGGACTATCTATATCTTTTTCAAACCAATTTTTAACTTCTTCTCTTAAAATTGAAGGTGCAAAAGGTCTAAACCACTGTCTGTGCTTTACTTTTTTATTAATAATATCCTTCATTTTATCGCTTCTAGGATCAGCTAATATACTTCTATTGCCTAAGGCTCTTCTACCCGATTCAGAACCGCCCCCAAAAACACAAATTATTTTTTGATCACATAAAAGTTGTATAACCTCTTCATCTTTTACATTTTCTTTTATGTTTAATTTATCTATGTTTTTAATTTTTGTAATTGAATCTTTCACATCTTGTAAGCTATATGTGCGACCTAAGTAAGATGAAAAATTATCTTTCCATTCAGTTCTTGGGTGATTTAATATATGGTGATATAAATACAAAGATGATCCAAGACTTAAACCCCCATCATATGGTATAGGATCACAATGTATATTTTTAATTGTAGGAAACCAATCGAATATTTTTCCCATTAATATTGCATTTAATGAAGCCCCCCCAGAAAAACATAAAGAATGTCCTTCATATTTTTTTATAAAAGGAGTAATTTTTTCCTTAAATTGTTCTTCTGATGCTTTTTGGATTGAAGCTGCTATGTCGAAAGCGTCTTGTTCGCTTTTTTGTGCTATATTTTTCCAATAATCCCAATCAATATTTGGTTTACAATTACATTGATTTTTAAAAAAACTAAAATACTTATCAGGATCCCCTATAGTAGCCATAGCCATTACGGTTCCAGCTTGGTGACCATGAGGTTCTCCAATACTTAGACCAAAGATTTTTGCTGTAGCTAAATGCCATAACCACCCAATTGAAAAATTATAGGAACTTTCCATATGGATTCTTTCAATTTTAGTACCATTTCCTTCCCAAATAGTAAATCCTGTACTCAGTACTTTCCCGGGTTGCCATGTATCTAGATACTTATTGGGATCTATTTTTTCATTTCCATCTCCATCTAAGGTTATGATTAATGATTTATTAAAATTACTTGTATAGAAAGCTGCGGCGGCATGTGATTGGTGATGACCTATAACATAATATTTACCATTATTAAGTTTTTCTAAAGTTTCCCTTTTTTTATCATATTCTAATGGATTCTCACCTAGATTTCTATTTATCATATGGTGTCTTCCTCCAGGATTACCATGAGTAAAATATTTAATATCTGTTTCTTTATTATGATCAAAGAACATCTGTAATCCATCACCATAACTCATTTTTTTTCTATTAAATCTTTCTAATTCCTCATGTATAATGGGAACTCCATTTTCTAATATAGAATAAGAAACATCGTGTCCATCGTGAAATCCAACTATTTTCATTTATTTTAATTTTATTTATTTTAATACCCAAATTGAGTTAACTTCATCACCATAAATGTGCTTATACCCATTATCTGTAAAAAGTTTGTTAATTTTAGGGAAGGTTTCTTGGGCATATTCGTATTTTTTAGGTATTGTACATGTTTCCCAGGTTTCTATAATAGCCATTTGTGGTTTCCATTTATTTATGGAGAATTTTTCTAGAATATCCCATTCAGCACCTTCTACATCAATTACTAATACTTCAAAATTTTCTTTTATTTCATTTTCTTCTAAAAAAGTATCTAAAGTATACATAGGAGCTGTAATATATTTATTTAAATTATGGTTATCACCTGGATCTGTTATACTATATAATTCTACCATTGATTCTAATGTAGTGGTGCAAGGGCCCCCAAGATATACTTTTTTATCTTTAATATTTTCCCACCCTATACAACACTCATATGTTTTGATTTTTTTATTATTTTCATATCGTTTACGGCATGAATCCGCATAACGGGGGATAGGTTCTATAAATGCTCCACCCCAACCATTATTAATCAGGGATAATGTATTACTCCATCTATACCCATCATATGCTCCTACTTCTACAAAAAATCCATCAGTAATATTAGGAAATATTTCATTATATATATGGTGAAGACCTTCGATTTGGCTTGTATTTGAATTTAAAAACTCCATATTATTTTCTTATTTTAGAATAATTTTCTATGAACCACTCTATAGTTTCTCTTAATCCTATTTCTAATGGGGTAAATTCAAACTCAGGTAATATAGATAATAATTTTGAATTATCTGCTGGTTTTCTATACTGTCCATCTGGTTTATCTGATAGCCATTTCACTTTACCACGGAAATCCATTATATTAACTATCATTTCGACTACTTGTTTAATTGAATACTCTTTAGATGAGGTTAATATAATAGGCTCATTACTGTCATATCTTTCTAATAGCAAACTACATATATTTGCAACATCTTTAGAATATAAAAATTCTCTTAGAGGCTTACCTGATCCCCATACTTCAAAATCTGTGTTATTTTTCTTTGCTAAATAACATTTATGAATTAATGAAGGTAAAACATGGCCATTTTCTATGTCAAAATTATCATTAGGCCCATATATATTAGTTGGGATCACAGACATATAATTCAATCCATATTGCTCTCTATAAGCTCGTATTTGTACATCAGCCATTCTCTTTGCGTACGCATAACCAAAATTAGAGCTATGTGGTTCTCCTAAATGGATTTTATCTTCAGTTAGAGGATATTCTGCCTTATCAGGAAAAACACATGTTGATAAAAAACAAATTAATTTTTCTACACCACTCGTTCTACATGCTTCGATAACATTAGTATTTATCATTATATTATCATAATAATATTCTCCTTTAGCATTAAGGTTACCTCCTAAACCTCCTACTCTACCCGCACAGTGGATTACATGAGTGGGTTTTAATACTTTAAAAGCTGCATTTGTTTCATGGAGATCTTTTAAATCAACATCCTTAGAGCTGATTTTAATATCAGCATTATCTATTGCTGATCCTACTAACCCAGTACCTCCTGTTACTAATAATTTCATAGTTATTTATCTTTATTTATATCTAGAATATCATAATACTCACCAACAATAAACTTATTACTCATTGTCGCACTTTCTTCATTATACGAATTATCATAATTTACAGGGGGTATAACTCTAAAATCGAAACTACATCTTGTAACTCCTGTGTTATTTGATTTATTATGGTGTCTTAATTTATTTCCGTAAAACATTATAAATTCTCCGAATTCCATAGGACGAGATCTATAGTCAGCTAAACCAGGAATAGACTCTATATAAACTCCATTCGTACCCCACATCTTAGTTAAGGGCATTATAATATTAATTTCTCCCGTGGGGTGTTTATGGAGATGGTCTCCATCACAGTGGGGGGTATATATAGCCTTACCCCCGGGTTGGTTAACTCTGAAAGATGGTGTTGTTTGGTATATTAACTTTAATTCTTCAGTAAACATTGGACCTAAAACATTTTGAATAAATGATTTATATAATTCTATAAATTCTGGCCATCCTGCCCTTAATTTATTATAAAATATATTATGCCAAATAGAGTCAGTATCCATTCCAACGGCTCCTTGTGAATGATCAAGATTATCATTTAGTTCGTTTAAAGGATAATCATATAGATTTTTAACCATTATATCAAAGGGATATTGTTCTTTATTGAATTTTATTATTTTCATTTTATTTATTTTTATATATTTTCAACCATTCATCAGTCATTTCATTCATTAACATTTCAAAACTATATTTAGGTTTCCAGCCTAATTTATTTCTAATTTTTGTTGAATCCCCACGTAAGTAAGGAAGTTCTTCTGGGCGAAGGTATTTTGGATTTTGAACTACATAATCTTCATAATTTAAATCCAATCGACCAAATACATACTTACACATTTCCCTAACTGAATGTGTTTCTCCAGTTGCTACAACCCAGTCATCAGGAGAGTCTTGTTGTAAAATTAGATGCATTGCTCTAACATAATCATATGAATGTCCCCAGTCTCTATATGAATCCATATTACCTAATTCTAATTTATCTTGTAGGCCTAATTTAATTCTAACTGCTGCCTTTACAACTTTACTAGTTACAAAATTACTACCACGTCTAGGAGATTCATGATTAAATAAAATTCCATTACTAGCGTGTAACTTATATGCTCTTCTATAGTTTCTTACTATATTATAACCAAATACTTTAGAACACCCATAAGGAGAAACGGGATTCATAGGAGTAGTTTCACGTTGAGAATTATCTTCATCTACAGATAACCCAAACATTTCTGAACTACTTGCTTGATAAAATTTAGCATTAGGGCAAGATCTTCTATAAGCTTCTAATATATTAAGAACACCTAATGCATTAGTCTGAACTGTGAATTGAGGGATATCAAAACTAATTCTTACGTGAGATTGTGCTGCTATGTTATAAATTTCATCTGGTTGGATTTTATCTAATAATCTTTCTAACCCACCCTGATCTAATAAATCACCATAGTAAGTATGGATTTTACCATCTAAGTGATCTACTCTACTTTCTTGATGTTCTGGGGTAGAATTTCTTCTTACTATTCCATGTATTTCATATCCTAATTCTAGAAGATATTCTGTTAAGTAGCTACCATCTTGGCCTCCTATTCCTGTTATGAATGCTTTTTTCATTTTTTGTTAAAAATTGGTTTATTTGATATATCTGAATATGTTTTTGAGTTTCCTGTATCTTCATTTATTTCAGGGATTTGATCCATTAATAATATTCCCCTAGCGGCGTCCTCGGGTGTCATGTAAAAATGCCAACCTATCATCTCAAAATCATCATCCATATATTGCTTTGTTAAATCCCTTCCATCATAAGATGCGTACTTAAACCATTCATATGCTTCCTTACTATCTGTCATTATTATTCCACCTTTTCCAATTGGAACTCTCTTTTTGATTTGGAAAGATACTACCTGTAATGCACCATTACCTACATACATTCCCTTTCTCCATCTAACAGCTCCATCCCAAATATTATATGGTTTAAGCTGGTATACACCTGACCATTCTAAGTCTTCAAATTCAACTTCACAACCAGCATGTATTATTTGCATAGGGGGTGATGCATAAGTATTTTTTGGAATAGTAATTTTACCTTTACAATCTAGGTATTTCATACATAAAAATAACCCATGTGAACAACAGTCGAGTGCAACTGCATATTTACTGCCTGCAAATTCTGCTACTTTTTTTTCAAATATATCAATTGCATCTCTCGGATCATCCCAATCATAACCAGCTTCTTTTAATTGATTTAATTCAGGTCTTTGCCATTTTTTTGGTAATTTACCCACGGGCCATACTGTATATTTTTTGTTCATTTTATTTAGTTGTTTCTATATTTAGGCTTATTAATGTTCCTTTTTCTTTATCCATTTTTGGAAGATACGATTGGGAATGGTCATCATTTTTAATATGAATATCATAATCTCTCCAATCATATCTATTGATATTATTGAAACCAATATTAAGTAAAATTTTCTTTAAACTTTTAAAGTCATAAACTGTTTTATGGTATATAATTTCATCCCCCATAGGCATTTTTCCATATAAGGGTCCTAAAAAACTTTCAACATCATATCCTTTATGTAAATACAACTTTACCATAGCTTCAAAATCAGGAACTGCTAATCTTAATTTACCTCCTGGTTTTAGTTTATTTTTCCATTTTTTTAAAATTGGAATAATTTCTTGTCTATTAAAATATTCAATAACATGACTAGCATAAATTACATCAACTGTGTTATTTTCGAAAGGTATATTAAAAATATCATGAGAATCAAGATGCTTATAATCACCACCATCAATGTGGTACCAATCATCCCCAAAATTTCTCCACCCACAACCTAAATTAATTTTAATCATTATATATATTCTTTATCTAATTTTTGTCCCTCATAAGGACCCGTTTTGTATTCATACACTAATGTATCTTCTTCTAATATTTCATATGTGTGTCCACCGTATAAAGTAAAACTTGCATCCCCAGGTTTTAGGATAGGTTCTGCAATTAATTTATTATCTATATCATAGAATTTACATCGTACACTACCTTTAATTACGACCCAGGATTCTTGGGATATTTGTTCAGGATAATGTCTGTCTTTTGTAATATGTTTATGTGCAGGGAAAGTTTTACCTTTCTCCATTTTTAATGTAGCACACTGTAGAAAATTATTTTCAGGAATGACCTCTTTTCTACCTTGAAATTCATGAATTCTATTTACTACATGTAGTAATCTATCAGGTTCTATTTTGGAGAAAATATATAACATAACTTTAGCTAGCAAATACTACCCCATATAATTCAAGCAATTCAATATTATATTCATCACATACTCTTTTTACTCTATCTTTTAGATTAATAAATAATTCTACATCATTGTTAATATCAGTATAGAGATCTTCACTGTCAAGCATAATGTGTTTGATTTTTCCTGTGTTGAATAATTTTTCCAAATTAAGGACTCCTTTTAATGTTTCTATTTTCGGTACAAAATTTACCTTTGGGGGCAACATTTCACATATTAAATCTACTTCAGATACTTCTTCTATATTTGAAGTAGCAAAATATTTAATATTTGGGTAATTTTTAGTGAAATCTATAGCTTCTATAAGTGATGAAGATGGTATTGGGGGTTTTGTTCTACCTTTAGGGTAATCTAAGAATACATCATATGGGACGTTTACAAACTTCTTTAATTCTTTTGTATTTTTTACGTGTGCCATATTAATTCTAATAGTAATATCTTTTAGTTTTTTAAACTGGTCTAATTGTGTTAAGTGGTTTGAAATTAAAATCATAATTATTTTTTTATATTAAATTTTATTTTATTTAAACATTCATTAATTGTTAATTTAGTCGTATCCATATCAATAAAATTTTCAGTAGGTGGTTCATAATCTTTTGCAAAATAATGTTCTCTACCTCTAATTTCTGTTGTATGAACATATATTTCAGTAACCTCATTTGTTGCTTTTAGTGAATCTCTCATTTTCTTATATGGTGCAGCTACTGATACTACTACAGTAAAACCTTTATAGTCTAAAAATCTACATAAGTCCAAAACTGAATTTATATTTTTTTCTCTACCTTTTATGGTATAATCATAATTTTGAAATAAATCTCTAAGCTCATCTCCATCAATGTGGATACAATTATCACTACATACTTTTATCATAGCTTTTGCTAACGTTGTTTTACCCGAGCCAGGTTGTCCTGTGAACCAATATATCATTTGACGTGCCTATTACGTATTTTAGTTGCTGAGATATTATACACATTATCTGGTGGAATGTGTTCTATAATATCGTATCCTACAGTTCTACCATAGTTTATAGATTCAATTGGGGGGATTATAATAGTTTTAACTACACCCTGATCTATTAGGGTTTTTAATTGGTTATCTATATTTTGTTTAACTTCTTCTGCCGGATATGGATTTTTTTCTGGTTCTAAATCATGTATATCCATAATAGCAATACAGATCTTTTTACCCGATTTTAGTCTTTGTTCTATTAACCATTTATGACCATCGTGGAAAGGTTGATATCTTCCTACAAATAATGAGTATCTACTACTATACATTTTTTAATAATTTAACATTATTTTCATTATAATGATCTGTCATGAATTCAAATCCAAAGTGATCTATATCTTTTTTCCATCTAGTTTTTACATATTCTATAGATTTTGGGGTGAAATATTTACTATAATCTAAAGGAATTGAGCTTCTTTGGAAACCATAAGCTTCAGGATATTGATATGTATTTTCACGATGACCACCCCATTCTAATTTATTAGGTTCGGGGATATTTAATATTTTTACTACTTCATCCCAGTCTTCTTTAAAATGTTCAAATCTAATGATATAATCCATATCTATCTTACCATCAATAGTTAACCAATCATATTGATTCATATCATGATAATCACCACAAGGTGGTTTATTCATTTTAAAGTTTTTTAACCAACTGTAGAAATTTTCTTGTGAGAAATCCGGATTAACTCCATAACTTCTTGCCTTTCTTCTTGTATGCTCATATGAGCCTACTTTTTTCCCCCATGGGCTACGAACTATTGTAAATTTGAAATAACTGTCCCATATCTCATCCCCTACAAAAGATTTTACCATTTCAGCCGTGTGGTGAATACCCCCCGAAGGTAGATTATCCGGATCATTATTAGGGTTATAATTATCAAATGAAGGCCATATTGCCCCTCCTGCTGTTTTATGGATGTGTATAAAAATACACTTATATTTGTGGTTTATCATAATTTTAATTCGTTTAGCATTTCTTTTTTGTATTTATACCATAACTTTGTGACAGGATTTGAATCTTCATTATCTTGCCAAGGTTTTGGGTAAGGAGGTCTTACTCTACTATTTTTATCAGGTAAAGCTCCTGCCCAATGGATTATCTTAGTCTCTCTTTTAACATCATATCCTTGTGTAATACGTGATAAATCAGTATTAGGAGCCACTTTCCAATTATATCCATCAGGTAATAGATTAAATTCTGGGACTATATCATTAATCATATGTTGAGTAAATAACCGTGTAACACCATGTTTATTAATATTGTTAACCATTTTATGGTATATATCATCATTTAACCATTTTTTCCCCACAACAAATAATCCACAATTAATGTCTTTTGGAGATCCTCCACAACCAGATACCATGTCATCGGGAGCATTTATTATTCCTTCTGTGATATCATCTATGCATAGCATATCACAATCAAAAAAGAATACTTTATCATATTTTGTATTTTTAAAACATTCTAGAGATAAAAAAGCTGTTCTGTGTTTTGGGTACTGAACAGGGGCTTCTATATATTCTTTCTTATTTATATCTTTGAATTCTATGTGGGGGATTAGTTTTTTTAGTTTATTTTGATTTTCTTGAGAAATACCTGCTATAGTAGTGCTGTGCATTATTCTTATAGGATACTCCATAAAATCTTTTACATTCTTTTTCATAGAATATAGCATTACTAATGCTCCATCTATAAAATTATCGTCTAAATGTGTTGTAAATAATATATTTTTCATATTTTACTTATTTAAATAAGTTTCTGTTTCTGGTTGAGTGTGGATAAAAATTTCCTTTTTAGGTATAGCACACATTATGTTATTACCCCATGGACGTACTCCATTAGGTTCGTGGTATATATCTTCAAAATGGTGGGGTAGGTTAAGAGGAAATCTTCGAGAAGTATAAGATATAAGACCCTCTAATTTTTCAATTAACATCTCAGTTTTATATAAAGCATCTACAGATAAGGAAGAACCAGGAGAATTAGAAGCAGGATATTTCCATAGTAAATCCCCTTCTTCATATCCATTTAAATATTCTTGTTTAGTATATTTCCACAACCTTCCTAAAGGCATATATGATATATCATCACATATTACTTCTTTCATTATACTTTTCCAGTATTTATAGTCCATTTCGTATGTAAAATCCTCACATAAAATAAGGATGTAAGGTGTTTTTACTTGTTTTAATAGAGATAAAGTTATTAAACCCCAATTAGGTTCTAGGTTATTATAAAAATTTAACTTACTAATATTATTCTTATATATAGAATGTACTTCATTTAAATTTATTTCTGTGCCATAATTTATGAAAAATTCATAATCCTTAAATATTTCCCCCATTTTAGACATTTCCTGTTTTAGGAGATTTAATCTAGAAGATTTAGTGCATATAAAATTTTGGATTACACTTAACATTATTTTTTTCCTTTATGCTTACCCATATGTAAAAAATATTCTGAATTTCTAGAATCACCACTAAAATATGAGAAGTCCATATTAGTTTTCCACATAGAGTAATTGAAACTCAATTGGTCTCTTTTGCTACCATATTTAATCTCTTCCCACCATTTTTCCATAGCTTTTTTACAATCTTCACTATGGTGTCTTCTTAATAATTGCATAGTAACAGCTAAACTATTATTAATAGGATAATTTTCATTTCTATATTTTTGCATTTGGCTGTCTATAAGTTTAGGATCATCTTTATAATTGCCATTTTTTCTACCAAAATAATGGATCACTTCAGCTTCTTTATAAACACAATCTCTAGGGTCTAGAATATTTTGGTTATGATCATGTACAGCTAAATGGTTATTTTCTAAATATTCATCAATTAATTTATTTATGTCCCCTCTTATTAGGATATTACCATCTATCCAAAGACTGTATTCATAATTTGGAAACCACCTATGGGGCAATAATTTAAATTTTCTGGCGTTTCTAGTTGGATCTTCATAAATAGCAGGAACCTTAGCTGTTTCCCATATATTAGATTTTATATCACTATCAGTAAAGCAAATAAAATCCCAACCTTTAGGTATAAATTCAGGATCCGGTAATAAATCATACCCCCCAAATATTGCTGTGTATATTACTTTATTATTCATAGATAAATTTCTCCTTTAACAAAATTATGAGCTAGTGGAAATTGCCTTTGTGATTCTATAACTTTTGAATATCTAACTGCCATATGATTAGTTCCACACTGATTTCCTATATTTAGTTTAGCTTTTGATTTTATGTATAATTGAACTCTTAAATTTATATGTCTTAAATTTAAAGCTTTATCAATAAAATTAAATGGGGTCTTATTAAGTGGTTTATAACTCCAATAAAAATAAGGTATTGGATTTTCTTTTAATATTCTAGATATATTATGGGTATCTTTTTCAAAAGTATCTTGATCAAACTTCCCACATTGAGTACCAAATCTATCAGAAATTAATAAACAACCAAAACTATTTTTAGTATACTTATCAATTATATAATCTCCTAATTCCTTTTCTTTTTTAGACCAATATATTTCGGGTTGTGAATCTTTATACTCATCTTCTTCAAATTGCCAGAATTTTAACATTTGATCTAATAATGGGATATCTGGATTATTTATATTATATATTCTGTATTGGTCATGGAATATTTCTCCTTCTATTTCATCTACAAAACCATTTATATAAGGATTATTATTGAATATAGTATACATTATATCTGTATCTATTTTAAATAGATCCCTGATTAATTTTTTAGAAGGGATGTAAACTTTACATTTTGGGTATTTTTCTTTTAATAACCTAGGCATTGCTGATATTATTCCCCAATCTCCTATTCCCCAAGCTGTTCTTAGTATGGTGAATTCTTGTCTATTTAAATAATCATCAGGAATTCTTAGTCCTTCAGATTCTTCAAATCCTAATCTGCTTACTTCTTTTATAGGGTAAACTTTATTATTTAATATTCTCCAAAAAATCATAATGTATTATAAAATTCATTTTGTTTTTCTTGACGTTCTATATCTTTAATATGGTGAATACAGAATTCACTATTTGTAGGTATATGAGATTCAGTTTTATGGCCTGTTAGGACTTCATGGACTTTATTTTTCCACTTTATATCTGGGGTGTTTTTAAGGATACGACATTGGTAGTCCGGGAAATTAATTCGACCTTCTGGGTCAACATTCCAATTCCATTTATTAATATGATCCTGGGTTAACCCAATCACTTTATTAATTCTAGGAACCCAAAATACATCAGTATCAGGGTTGTTTTTAATAAACCAATCTACATGTTGTATAAGATATTCTTCAGGATACTCATCAGCGTCAATCTGAAAAATATAGTCTCCTGAACAGTTATCCTTAAGATTATTTTTAAATGATGCAAAATCATTATTCAATGAAAATTCTATAACTTTTATGGGGTCTATATATCCCGCAGGAGCCTTATACTTATTAAGTACCTCATATACTTCCTGTGTAGTATTACCTTGGTCACATTGGATAACGATTTCATCTTCTGTTCTAATGTGCTTAACTAAATAGTCTAAAAGATGTTCTACTTCTTTATACTCATTACAAACGGGTATTGCATAACTAACTTTCATTATTCTTCTATTTCTTCAAATTCAATTTCGGATATTTCATTACAGAGATAAAACATATTATCTTTTCTAAGTGCTGTATCGCATTTCCATAACTTTTTAAGTAGGGATACATTTTTCTCAATTTTAGGAGTAATCTTTATTATTCTGTATAGTGAGAATATCCGATCGCCTAATTGGATGATATTATTCCACATCAAAAATTCCTATCTCTTCGGCTGCATCCATAAATTCTAATTTATTGAACCTTTTGATATTTTTCATGTCCATTCTAAATTTATAAAATTCACCTGGGTTCATAGGATCGGGATATTTTTCTTTTTCCTCCTCCGTTACTGATACAGCTTTAACAGCTGCCCAGTACCAATCTCGGGATCTTTTATTCCATTCAGGGAATACCATTCCCCTTTCTTGCAAATTTATAACTTTAGGATACCAAGCTAAATTATTATGAACTTGTTTTAAATCTTTAATAATTTCAGCTGTGTGTTCATAATTTTCTTTTTCAAAATCACTGCCCTCTACCATTTGATCATTTGTAGTAAAACCACAAGTCCAGCAAAGATATACATCAAGGGCAGGAGCGATGGGGTTTTTAGAACAGGCATCTGATCCACAACAGGGACATTCTATTAATCCTTCTTTCATGCTTTTACTTTTTTAAGTTTAGGTAATTGAAGTTTAGGTAATTCGGGCGTAGAATTTTCTCCTACCTTTTTAAGTTTAGGTAATTGGATAGGTAATTTAGTAACTATATTAATTTTATCCATATACTCTTTAAGTAATTTAGTCATTTTATCCTGACTAAAATTTTCTTTAAGATATTGGGTTTGTTTGCGGCTATTTTCAATGTATTTTTTATACTTTTTATAAACATCTTTCATAGCTTTAGATGCGATTTCAGTGTTAACATTAAACCACTGTGCTTGTTCTAGTAACCATTGATTAGCAGCGGATTTATGGATATTTTTTAATTCCCCGCCTAAAAGAATATTATACTTAGGGTGAATAAAATCAACGTGCCCACTCCAATTAGTTGTAATTACAGGTTTACCTGTAATTGCTTGTTCTAATAATGGTCTACCAAATCCTTCTCCCTTAGTAAAAGAAATAAATGACTTAACTTTCGGATCATTATTGATTTTATTAAGTTCTTCATTTGTAAACTCTCCATGTAAAATATAAATATTGGGTAAATTTTCTTTATTATCAAATTTATCCCTAATTCTTCTTATATCTTTAAGGATTTCTTCTTTATCTAATAAACTATAATCTATTTTATTAGTCTTTAAAAGTAATGCTGGTTTAGCTCCTCTACCCTTAAATGTTTCTAAGAATGTTTTAATTAATGTAGCTACATCTTTTCTGTCTTCCCCAAAATTACCTGGTAACCAATGACCCGTAAATAAAAAACAGAAGCTTTCATCTACATTATCAAGTAAACCGGATTTACCTGGTTCTTTAAAATACACTCCAGTATCTAATCCTTCAAATAACACTTCAATAGGTCGTTCTAATTTATAGGTTTTAGTTGGATTTCCTTCTTTATCATTTTGGGTTATTTGAATTTGACTAAATGTATCTTTTGTAAAATTAGATGATACTAAATTTAAATCCATTCTATTCATTCCTTCTATAAAATCAGGAGGTGGACAAGTAGATTCAATACCGGCAGTTACTCCTATATTATATTTTCCTATTCTTTGAAATTCGTTAGGGATGGTTATCTGTATCCAAATGTCAGGAGGGGTAGGAGATTGTTGGATAAATCTATTTTTTAAAGGATCATCATTATCTAAGAATCCCCAAGGAGTAACCCCCCATATCTGTGGGGCTATTTTAATATCCCATTCATCATCTTTTGCTTCTATAAGTGAGCGAACAAAATCTCGAGAGCGGTGTCCATATCCGCTAAATGTATCTATTGGACAACTAACTATACAAGTTGGCTTCATGATAAAACTTCTTTTAATTTTTGTTTAAATTCGGGTGTATATTGAACTGAATTTGGGTTATATGCACTATGACCATCGGTGACTTTTTCTACATCAAATCTTTCTAAGGGTTCCCAATTTTCGAATAAAATATCTATATTATCTATGAAATTTTGACCCATAGCAGAAGCAGTCATTTTCGACTCATCTGATAATAACCATTCTCTACCTTTTATTCCTCTTTTCCTTATTTCTTCTTTACCTAAATTATAACATTTTAGGAGTGCTAGTCCAGCATCTTCAATATCTACTTGGGTAGAATAAATGTAAGGAGTTTGAGGGGAACCTTTAAGAGAACGTGTCTTACCAAACATTGGGATTGCCCACTCACCATGTTTTTTATAACGACCATTACTATTTGTTGGGAATTCAGTGGAGAAATTAATCCAATCACCCTTCTCATCTTCAAAACGCATCTGATCTTGCATGCCCCCTTGAACAGGAGCAATAATCATATTTCCTGCCATGAGACCTTCTGTAAGTGATAAGCCCCAACCTTCATTATCTGTCATCATAAATTGAACATCTGCTAAATTATAGTAATAATTAAGGTGTTTTTCTTCACATTTTCCGTTAGTGAATTTTACTTTATTTCTTTCAGGATCACAAATAGTTTCAATAACTTTAGGAATATCAGTTCCATTATTATCTACTTTATCAGTATGTAAAAGTAATAAACAACGTTCTGCCTTTTCTTTAGGTAATTGGTCAGTAAATATTTTCCAAGCTGTGACTACGTCTCCTGGATTTTTTCTTCTAATATTTCTATTGTTCCAAAATACTACAAAATCATATTCTTTCCCTTCAAAGAATTTTTCCTTAAATACTTCAAATTCTAAATCATTCACAATAGGGTAAAAAGTTTTTTCATTTATACCATGAGGGATATATTGGGTTTGCCAATCTTCTTTTGGGAAATCTTTAAGTACATTTTCAACTAAATTTTTAGTTTGTTTTGAAATGCAAAGTAGCATATCATCTGAGCGATAAAAATCTCTATTATACATTGGGTAAGGTAAATCATCCCAAATAGTATAAAAAATCATGGGGATTTTAGTTCTAATTTCTTTCTCCATTCTATATAACCATGTCCAATATCTTGGGTCTGTAAAATGAAGAATAGCATCAGGTTTTTCATCTTTTAATAATTGACGTACAATTCGATCATTTCCATATCCGTCCCATGGAATAACTTTTACATCTGAGTCTTTTAAACCTGTTATTCCATTTATTTGGGCACTTAGATCAAAGGCTTGGCCTTGTTCAGGATGTTTGATTGCTGCTCCTAAATTTATCCAGTTAAAATGGTGAGCAGTATTCATAACTATTTCTTTTGCCATAGTACCTATTCCACTATGTAACCTAATATCATCACAAAGAAATAGGATTTTTTTTCTTTGATCTTTTGGAAGATAACCTTTTTTCATGAATTAAAACTTATTTTATAATTTATAAACCACTACCACTAATGGTTAGATCAGTATGTGTATGAAGGGATTTTGCGAATTCCTCATCTGTTAAATAGAGATGTATACTTCTATTTACTAATTTTTGAAGATTAAATTTTTTTCTAATTGAAGCTACTTTAAAATCTTCAAATAATTTTTCTTCTAATTTTACGGATGTTAATTTAAGTGCCATGTTT
>MDSZ01263971.1_pt1 | contig 21278 bp, 20 predicted proteins | sample 811201 | NCBI WGS metagenome assembly MDSZ01 (sample SAMN05326647, study PRJNA326480) | marine metagenome | isolation source: seawater | place: Indian Ocean: North | collected 2010 | reverse complement strand
CTGCCTGTGGCGGACCTGATGGGCCTGCTGCCTGTGGCGGACCTGATGGGCCTGCTGCCTGTGGTGGACCTGATGGGCCTGCTGCCTGTGGTGGACCTGATGGGCCTGCTGCAATTAGTTCTGATTTTGCTACATATTTACCGTGCTTTTTCATTATTACAAATGAAACTATTGATAGGAGAATACAAATTATGCCTAGAGGTATAGCAATATATTGATTAGGATATGTTGCTATTTCTACATCTGCATCGACTCCAATTGCATTATTAGAATCTACAAATGTTTTGATACAATAAGTTCCTGGATCTAAGGACATTGAAATTTCATGTACTTGTCCTGGAGCAATATCTTCTAGATATACATAGTAATTTGAATAATTTTCAGGATCACTTTGCATATCTGAATATTTTGCATTAAGAGTCCCTGTTGTATCAGCACATGTTGGTGCTTCAACTATTGCAACTTCAAATCCATTTGTAGATTCTGGAAGAGATTTGATTGTTATAGTAACGTCCGCAGAAACATCTGTTAGATCTTCACCTGCTATTGGCAATCCCCATACATATCCTGTGTGAGTCTCACCAAATCGATCCTCCATTGGTATTTCATATGTAAATGGGATAAATGCGAATGCGAATAAAACTAAACCTATGCCTAGATACATAAAGAAATTCCATTTTGACTTTTTTAATTTCTGAGTCCTTTCTTCTAGGGAGATTTCATCAGATTTATTTTTGACAGGAACTGGGAGGTTTTCCTGTGTTTCATCGTCGGTCATGGCTTTGCCATTACCACACTTCACTTGAATTAAACGATTAAAATCTAGCAAAGGACTCAAGAAGGAGATGGTTGGCAGATGGTTTCATGACAACTAGACTTGCGGTGCTATCTAGAGGGCCGCGGCTTTACAGTACTCGCCGTCTAGTTGAAGAAGCTAAACTAAGAGATATCGAAGTGGCAGTATTAGATCCAATGAAATTCTCTCTTTTCGTTGCTGAACAAGATATTGGTATTCTACATCAAGGAAAGGAATTTGATTATGATGCCGTTATTCCTAGAATCGGGCACTCAATTACAAGGCATGGTGTTTCTGTTCTCCGTCACTTAGAACAACTTGAAGTTTGGACTGCAAATTCAAGTCAAGGAATATTACAAAGTAGAGATAAATTGCATTCATCACAAATATTGGCTAGAAACAGAATTCCAACGCCTAGAACTTCATATGTAAGAGATATGAAAGATATTGAAAGAGCTATAGAGGCAGTTGGCGGTTTGCCTGCTGTTGTCAAAGTAACACAAGGAACTCAAGGGCAAGGAGTTTTCTTACGCCATACATTACATGAAACAAGAAATCTAGTTCAGGGGTTATTGATGACTGGGAAAGCCGTTTTAATTCAAGAATATATTGCTGAAAGTCATGGAAAGGACATTCGTGCGCTAGTGGTAGGTGGAAAGGTTGTTGCTAGTATGAGAAGAAAAGCACGTGGAAGAGAATTTCGTTCTAACTTCCATCTAAATGGCACTGTCGAAAAGGTTGAAATTACTGATGAATATGCAGAGATTGCTTGTCGTGCAGCAAGGGTACTAGGATTGAATGTTGCTGGAGTCGATTTACTTGAAGGCCATGAAGGACCTCTAGTATTAGAAGTAAATTCATCGCCAGGACTTGAAGGTATAGAAAAGGCCAGTGGTGTAAATGTGGCTGGGGAAATAATTGATTATGTGATTGCTGAATCTGATTTCCCTGATGTAAATGTTGACCAATTACTAAGAACAATACCAGGGCAAGGCGTTCTATCTGTTCACCTACGTAATCATCCACATCTTATTGGAAAACCAATTAATGAATTATTCAAAAGAGAGATCCCTGTATTCGCATTGTCTAGAGCTGGTGCGTTAATTTGGAATCCTGAGCCTGATTTACAATTACGATTTCATGATACAATAATTTGTTATGGAGACTTAGATCAACTCCGAACATCAATTAAAAGAAAATTGTTAGATTTACCACCTGTGAGTTCTATTTCTGGTATAGATGCTGATGTCTAAGGTGGGGTTTCGCGCGAAGCCTTCATTAGAAGTGACCTTTGTCTCTGACGCGTCCTTAGGGACAAGGGATGCACGCTCGCCCCGGCGAGTAGGCGGTGACGCCAATGAGAACAGGACCATATCACGTTAGGCAAAAAGCAGTACAGCATCGTCTGTATGAAAATGGTCCTGAACTACCCCCTAGGCTCGTTACACGTGCTAAATTATCTTGGATTTCTTGCTATACAAATCAACTGAGAACTGAAGGTAAATCTGTTAATACACAAAAAGCATACCTCTTAGCGATTCGGCACTTAATTGAAACACCTCTAAGTGGAGAAAATATTCTTTCTGAAAGTGAGAGAGAACAGCTTACAGTAGAAGAATTGTTGGAACGAGTAGAACCCTTCAATGGCAGGCTTGATCATTGGGTCCAGTCCTTGGCCGATCGTTCGCCATCAACTGTTAAAGCACGTCTAGCGGCTGCAAATCATTTGATTAATTGGCTTGGTCAAAAATGGCCAGAACACTTGGTAAGACCAAAGAGTGGGAAAAAGTTACCAAGAACACTTACAAGTAGAGAATTATCTCTAGTAAAGGAAGCTGCTACTTGTAGTGAAGATCCGTTAGCTGACTTAGTTGTAACAATAATTCTTGATACAGGATTACGTGTTTCTGAATTATGTGATTTAAAAATATCAGATATAGATATGGAAGATAATTCAGCACGTGTAATTGATGGCAAAGGTGGTAAAGATAGACTTGTATTATTCACTAAAGCAACATTAGAGCGAATTTTATCTTGGACACCTGTTCGCAATTCACGAAACCCTATGTGTGATAATCTGCTTGTAATGCCTTCAGGCACACCATTATTGCCAAGAGGTGTTCAACGATTGATGGACAAAATCGCCAATGAAGCAGGAATTCCCAATGGTAGATTAAGCCCCCACGTTCTTAGGCATAACTTTGCAACAGGATTATTGGAAAGAGGAGCGGATCTAGTTAGCATACAACGGTTATTAGGACATTCTAGTATCGCAACCACTAGAGTTTATCTCGAAATCAGCGATCAAACGTTAAGAGAAGTTTACAGACGAGCACAAATGAATGATTTAGATCCTGAATAAAATTCATGATTTTGCTTTCTTACGTTTTTGTATTTTAGGAGGGCCTCTCCAATCGCGATTACTCGCTACAGAATAGCCTTCATGCCCCTCTATCGGACAGTGTTTACCGGATCTGCATCTTGAACAATTACCCTTAGAAGGGGTCTCTACAGTTTTCCGTAAACGACCGTATTTCCTCCTAGGCATGGATGCAGGCTAACAAAGGAAGCCTTACAATGTAACGGTAAATTAATCTCATCTATTACGGAACCATGGCATATCTTTTACACTTCGAGGAACTTTCAAAGTATTTCCCTTTCTACCATCTTTAGATTTTGTAGACTTTACCTTATTGCTACCATCAGTTCCGGAAACTACCTTTTCGGCAACTTTTTTACCAGCTGCTGTAGCCTTTGCTGCTGCTGTTTTTGATGCAGATTTTGTTTTCTTCGCTACCGTTTTAGCCTTAGAAGTTGCCTTCTTTGCTGCTGTTTTAGCCTTAGAAGTTGCCTTCTTTGCTGCTGTTTTAGTTACCTTTTTCTTTGCTGGAATTCCTGCCAAGATTTTCTTTGCTGTGGTTGGACTAATTCCTGCCTTATCCAAACCTTTAGCACCTGCCTTTGTAATTGCAGATATATTCTTTATACCAGCTGCATGCAATTTTTTTGCTGTTGCTTTTCCTACACCGGGTAGAGTCATTAATGTCGCGAGGGGGTCTTTTTTCGGCTTCGCCGCCATATCTTCACCTAGTAGCCGATAGACACATCCATGATTAATCCATCTCTCAAATAGGGGGATGTTTGAAGTCAAATGCTCTCTTCAGAGGTCTATGGAGGGAATATTGAATCCTATCAAAACTACCCTCTATGCTCAAGTTCGTCACGCAGGTCCAAGTCATGGTTATGATGAAGAAGGGTTTCTAAGGCCAAAATCACATCCAGCAAATATTGCAACCGTATGGCTAGGAGATATTGCTACTACACTACTACAATCTCTAGAAAATGCTTCTACTCCACGCATGATCACAAAACCTGGGTTTGATGAACAAAAATGGGAGTTTGAGACGCAATCAGGTTCCTTGCATGTTAAGATTTCTAGTTACAATTATTGGGGCTTTGGATTGTTCACAAAATGTTATGCTAATACAATAATCTTAGAAGGTGCATTAGAAGAACGTGCAAGATTGATTTTCGATCTTGTGGCTGCAATAGATCATAAGCCATGGGAATTTACTCGTTCTTCTAAATTCACAAGGAAAATTTCTAACACAAAAAATAATGAAGAAAATTGGAAATCCCATATTCAAAGAGCAAGGACTGATTTATTGGAGTTGATTGAAACAACTAAATTAGAATTAGGAGATGCAAATGAAATTGAAATTGCTAGAAATGCCCTTGCTGATGATAATGCTCCAGCAGTAATGCGAGCTTTATCGCGAATGGAGGCTAGCTCTATTGAAATTGAAGTTGAAGATGTTACTCCTGATGGACAAATATTAACCATGCCTGATGATGAAATTCCGCTTATTGATATGACAAATAGGGAAGAAGAGTGACACGTCGCGTTCATAAAGGAAAGGTGTTTCGCCGTTTCTAATGGCAAAGAAAGACGGAGGGGGAATCCAGCAGGCTGCTGGTCTAATTCGCTATTTCGATGAAGAATCGGAGGATGCTTGGAAGATTACCCCCGGACAAATCTATTTCGCATGTATTGCTCTATCTGGATTCCTTTATCTTGTTAATGAAGGAGTAATCTCTTGGATAAGAGGATTATTCTGACTTAACTGATTGTTAATGGTTCAATCGAAACTATCGAGCCTTGATCCATAGCCATTCCTTTTGCTACTTGCATTGCAGTATCTAAATCAATAGTGGCTCCAAGAGTTCTTGGTCCTTCTGTTTCATGGATAACTAATCTATGAGTTAGATGAGTTAATACTTCTTGAGAAATCCTTTCAAAAACCCATTTCTCATCTTCAATACGAACCATGGCTGGAACATCAACTAATGGCCCCATTTCATCTATCGTACTTTGAGTCCTTCCAGTAAGTCCCTTCAAATCTGCTAATGGTTTCCAATTTCTTCTTTTTGGCTCCATTCTAATCTTTTTTTCACGGCTAACGCCATCTGTAAATGCTCTTCCCATCTGGATCCCCATCCCTTGGAGAAATATCTCCAAAACCCTATCGCCATTAAACCATTGATAAGAGTTGGGGGGATTGCCCAAAACCTAAACCTGTTTTTCCGACCGCTTTTCTATTACCAATGGTCCTGTAATACTAACCATAATCGCTAGCCAAATTCCCGGCATTGTCAATATTGCAAGATCTGTCAACAATAAAACAAACATCGGTGATATAGCAATCCCATTTCTCCATCCCCAGGATTCAGGTCTTGCCATCCAATCAAATCCAAATTGTGGTAACATCATTCCTAATAATCCTAGCAGTGAGGCTGCCAATGTAAGCCATAATGCAACTGCATCTGCACCGTAACTATCTCCAATCCTAGGAATTGTTGATACTAACATTCTAGTTATTGCCAATAGGATGATAATACCAATAATTATTGTAACTCCCATCGTCAAGGATCTTCTTCTTCCAACTCCTAATTTTGAATCTATTTTGCTTTCAACAAACCATAATGGAGGCAATAACAGTGCTGTATAAATTATTGGAGAACTAAACGCAAATGGAATAACTAGTAAAGATATTAATGGTAACTGTGGGTACTTATCTAATCCAAAACCGGTTAGCATTAATATCATAATTATGCCTACAAATAAATTAGACAATATCAACAAAATAGACGACTGGACTGAATATTTTATCACTAGAACAGATATTCCTTCAGTAGGATAATAAGCGATTAAGATTAGTGAAACTAATACTCCTGACCAAAAATTAGACTTCTTCCAAGAAAGTGGATCGCTATAATTTCTCCACGTTGCACCTAGACTAATTGCAAATGAAAGGTATAGAGCAGTTCCTCCATCTTGATGTACAGAATCTAATGGAGAATTTATGATTTCAAAGAATAGTAAAACGGTTACTATCGTGGGCAATATTTTTGTCTTAGGATGGAAAAATGAAAAGGCCATAGCTAATGAAACAAGAAAGGCTACAGTAATTACTGCCTCCGCCATAATCAGTCCTAAACACTCGCCCCCAATGAGGATTGGCACACCCCAAGTCCCAATAATGGCCTCCTTTAGGCCGTACTCATGGTGCGGGTAGCTAGTAGTGAATTATTAGCTGAACTATCAAAGAAGCCACTTGCAAATTTAGCAAGAAATCTCGGAATCAATGTAGATGACTGGCTCCCTGTGGCTTCATCACCACTACCAATTACACTGAGAATCAGTCCTAACCGTCATGATTCAGAATGGACTAAAGAACGATTACGAAATATGGGTGGTAAAAAGCTTGATTGGATGGATTCACAAGATAATTGGATATTACCATTCTCAAAAGATAATTTTCCAAATACCCAAATAAAAAAAGAAATTATGTTGTTACATCAGACAGGAAAAATCACAAGACAAGAAGCTGTTTCAATGCTACCTCCTATCATTTTAGAACCAAACAAAGATGATATTGTAATGGATACTTGTGCGGCACCCGGATCTAAAGCAACACAATTAGCAGAGCTTGTTACTGAGGGAGCAGTAATAGCAAATGAACCATCAGCAGGCAGACTCAATTTACTTGTAACAAATAGAGGAAGATTGGGTTTACATAATATCCTAATTATGCAACATGATGGAAGGCATATTGGACGAATACCAGAACCAGGTCTTGATGGAATTATTGTAGATGCGCCCTGTACTGGATCCGCAACCACTAGGAAAAATCGAGACTTGTGGTGGAATTGGACCCCAAAAGCTGGAAGGAGTTTATTCAAGTTACAAGTAGATATATCGAAACGTGCTGCTGGATTATTACGCCCTGGTGGGCGTTTGGTATATTCAACATGCTCATTAGATCCTACTGAAAATGAGGCAGTTGTATGTGAAATTATTAGATCATGCCCTTGGCTTGAATTAATTGACATCGATACTGACCGTCTTTTTCCTGGTTTGAAAGTACATCGAGGAATTTCTAACTGGCCTATACTAAATGAAGAAGGAGGAGTTGTCGAATTTGAAGGGGTTTTGCCAAAATTACCTGGTATTTCAGAAGAAATGTTGAATCCAATTCAAAGAGGAGAAGACGCCCCTCCTCTAAGTAATACAATACGAATTCACCAACATGATAATGATACAGGCGGATTCTTTGTAGCCCTATTCAGACATGTTGAAGAAAGAACACCAGAAGGTGTTGCAAAATCAATGATTTTGAAAAGGCCCCTTGAGAGAGAAGCCATAATTTTGCCCGAGAAAAAACAAAACCGGCACACTACAACAATTGCAAATGATGAAATAATTTCAGAAATATGTTCGAAATGGGGAATTTCTAAAGATGATTTCTCTTGGTGGCAAAGAGGCAAAAGAATAAATCTTTGTCCAAAGATTATTGTTAACAAATTATACGAACCCATGGTCAGAAATAAAAAGGGTGACTTCTGGCCAGGTAATAGTTTTCATCCACTAAAAATGATACATGTTGGGCAACCTTCATTTACAGAAAATAGAGGTGTTTGGAGACCAAGATATGAATCGTTGGAATTACTTAGAAAACATATTTCGAAAGGAATTATTGATGTTTCTTTATCCTCAATAATTGATTTAATCAAGGGCAATTCTCCTCTTATTGAAGAATTTGAATGCCAATTACCAGAAGGTTCGGTTTTACTAAGAAATCAAGATTATTTAATTCCAGTTTGGGTTGCAGCAAGAGTTTCACTTATGATAAACAACGATGCACAAGAAATAATTAAAATTAAACTTGGAATTAGTGAGGAATGAACATGAAGTGGAAATTAGCCTTACTACTTTCATTCTTGGCTATACCTTCAGTAAGTGCTATTGGTGATTTGACAATATATGCTGAAGCAAGTTACAAATCACAAGATTCTGCGCCAATTCTTGTCGAGCATTTTCATGGTGCGGGTGGTGATGAACACTTTACAGATTTGAAAAAACTTGATTCTGAAGGAGAAATTAGCCTTATCAATTGGTGGACCGAGCCTGGGGAAAATAATCAGTGGCCAAGTGACGATGCTTATTCAAGAGCAATGTTTCATGAAATCGAAACTTTTCCCTCTAATGTTGTTAATGGTGAGATTGTAAACACAATTACTCCAAGAGAAATCCAAAACGATATTTCCATTGACTCTAACATACAATTAATTGGATCTACAGAAGTTGAATTAATCAATATAACAGCAACGTGGACGAATCCTGCAAATCTACAAAGTTTAACACAAATACACTTATTCATAATTGAAAAAAATGCTGAAGATTCATCGGGTAGAATTACTCATAATTTGCTGAGAGATTGGGCTCCTTCTTCCTCATTTATTTTTACAAATAATAGCACAAATTATTGGAATAGCACAATAACAAGAGATCATCTATCTGGCGCTGGAATCAATCTAAATGATGCAAGTCATGCTAATGAATACGAAATAATGATTGTAATGATAGGTGCATTTGAAGGGGAAGAAGGAGTTAGAACGCTATCATTGCAGCGTAATGATATGCCTACAAAATGGCAATCAGCAACCTCTTCTGATTACTTAGCTCCTGCATTATTATTGATTTCACTAATTGTGATTATTTGCTTTGTCGTTAAAGCAGAATACAATAGAGAAAAAGGCTTACCACGATTGGAGGGCAACTGGATTAGCAAAGACACTATTGAATACAGGATTACTGCGGGAAATTCTCTAAAAATTTCGGAATTCAAACTTGACGATAATTGGAAAGCAAGCAGCGGAATTAAACGCGAACGTCTCTCTGCAGGTGAAATAAAATCTGGGGAAATGAAATTAACAGGAGCAGGGATTCTTCAAATCAAGTTATCTGTTGATGTTGAAGACCTAGGAGAATGGACTTTGGATTTGAATCTCCCTGATAATTCATCGAATGATTGAATACTGCCTTCCAATGAGCACCTCTCATGGGCCTAGATTCTACAGACCGTGCGATTATCGATGCCCTTTGTAATGATGCTCGTTTGTCTCAAAGACAATTGTCACAGATAGTGGGTGTGGCTCAAGGAACAATTACAAACAGATTAAGAAAGTTAGAAAATGAGGGTATAATCAAAGGGTACGCACCAATTCTAGATGCTGAATCTATTGGTTGGGGAATGACTGTTATGGCAGGTTTATGCATAAAAAAGGGACAAGTAATTGATGTTCAAAGGCAAATTTCTGCTGATCACAGAGTGTTCAGTGTTTATGATGTAACTGGAGATTGGGATTCTATGGTTTTGGCCAGAGTTCGTAATCGAAAAGACTTGGATGACCTGACAAAAACTGTATTCACTTTAGAAGGAATTACCCGTTCATTTACTCATGTTGTACTAAACACTGTCAAAGAGATGGGGGTTCGCCTTCCAGATCATCATAATGATTGATTATCGGTAATAACTCATCGGCTAATGAGTCTAAATCTTCAACACACAAAGTTTCTGGCTTCAATGCTTTAGAAATTATTTTCCTACAATCATCTGATGGTTTTACATCCATACTTGATAGTGATTCCATTATTCTTTTTTGCAACCGTCCGCCTGTTCTATCCCAATCCATCAATATTATTGGGTTAGATTCATATTTTTCATAAAGAAAGATTATCAATTTTTCAAGGGCCCATCCTCTATTTACTTGTTCAATATCTCCTTCAAATCCTAAACATAACAATGCTTCTTTATCTCTACGTCCTTCTATCAATATTACTTGTCCAAGTCGATTTAAACGCCTACATTCAGCTAAAGCGCGTCCTGCGAGTTGAAACCTCTCATTTCGATTCAATTAATTCATCCACCCTAGAAATTATATCTGCAACATCTAACTCGTTTACTTTAATTTTTTTAAATCTAGAACTATGTCCCGAAACAATCTCTACTTTGCAACCTAGTTGATGAGAAAGTACATTGCAGACTGCATTGTTGGCTTTGCCTTTTTCGGCATCTGCTTTAACAGCCACCTGTAATCTTCCTCTCCATTCATTATATCCAATTATTCCTTGTCGAGTAGATCCTGGTTGGACTTCTATCTCCACTAATATAGTTCCAGAAAGTGTACTTTGAATACACCCCGAAACGCCCATATTTACTCCCAGAAACTCTAGGTAAAATAAGCATCCTCCCGTAGGGAGGGGCGTTGAAATTCCGCAATCGCTTAATACGGTCAGCGGACCGGTCGGGACATGGGCGGTACGCGTGAGTTGTGGCCGGACGAATATACTGTCTTCAATATCCTCTATGACAAATTTTTATTTTGGTCAATTATAGTGGGATTATTTGCATTTATATGGCTACTTATCGCTATACTTCGATATAGAGATGGCATTGAACCTGCTGGGAAGGAAGAATTAATTGTTGGAACTTTTCCTGTTGAACGGCATAATTTCACACTTGAATTGGCTTGGTTCGTAGTACCGACGATACTAGTTGTATGGGTTACTTGGTTAGCCGTAGGTTCAATGAATCTTGTCTGGTATAATTTCCCAGATCCTGACGCAGAAGATACTTTTGAAGTTGAAGTAAATGGAATTCAATGGGCATGGCAATTCACATACCGTGATGCATTAACATGGGAAGATGTAAATTCGGCACATGATGTCACTTGGGACGACTCGGGATTGGCAATAACATTCGGCAATGGTGCTGTTTCCGCTGTAGTGGTGGACGAAAGTGGCACGACAAATTTAGATTTAATTAATAATACATTAAGCACTCCTTTTGACGAAGATATCTACCAAACCGTTGATCTTCTTGATAGTGAAGGGAATGTAATTCACAGATGGCAACATATTCCTGTAGGTCACGTAATGAATACTGATTTTATCATACCTTGTGATCACAATGTAACATTGAATATTTTCAGTGACAAATACGGAGATAAAAATAGTGTTTACCAAGGAGTTCAACACGCATTCTGGCTTCAAGAATGGGGGATGAAAGAAGATGCTGTGCCTGGCCTTCAATCAACTGAACCTGGCCCTGACGGTGAATATGGAACTTTTGATGATGAAATTGTAGGAGGAACATGGATGTTTGTTCAACCGAATGAAGCTGGAACATTTCCTGTCCGTTGTGCAGAATACTGCGGCGAACAACATTCTGTTATGACAGGGTCTGTTGAAGTGGTAGCAACAGAAGAAATGGGCACTTGTGAGGCTGATTTTGGAATTTACTTTGACAATGGAGGTGTACGATAATGAAATCGTTTCGACCTATTGCAATATTAACAATTCTTGTATTTGCTCTAATTAGCGCTCCTGCATTTAATGCCTATGAAACTGGAATTGGCGACCAAGCCAACAATGGTTGTAGTTGTCATGGCGGTCAAACTAGTGATACAGTAATCTCAATAGATGGTTTACCAGAAGTGTTCAATGCGTCTGAAGAATACCAATTCACATTAACAATAGAAAATAACAATGTCCCCGGAGATCCAGAAGTTGCTACTGGCGGATTTCGAATAAGTGTAATTGATAGTGTTGGGATGTTAGAATCATTAGATGGTGCCCGCGATTATGATGGGCACTTGACGCACACTGAAGAATTGAATAAACAACGTTCATGGAATTTTACATGGACAGCTCCTGCTGACGAGACAGCAATTGCAACATTCCTTGTATACGGAAATGCAGTCAATGGAGATGGTGAGCCGAGCGACGCTGATGATTGGAATAAATTGGAATTCCAGGTTGCAGGTCCACAAGCAAATCCACAAGCACCTTCTGCAGAAGCTCTAACGATTCTTATGACAATAATTGGACTCGCACTGGGTATGATTCTTATTGGTTGTATGTGGGTATTCTATACAAGAGACCCTGAAAATTTCTCTATTGGAAGATTCTGGAGTTATTTGAAACCATGGCTAACAACTACAGATCACAAAGAAGTGGGAATTCTATATTTCCTATACGGATTCTTCTTCTTCCTTGTTGGAGGTTTACTCGCATTATTGTTTAGAATACAACTAGCGCTTCCAGAAAATGATTTCCTAACATACGATGAGTATAATTCATTCTTTACATTACACGGTACAACTATGATTTTCCTTGCAGCAATGCCAATGATTGCTGGATTTATGAATTATATTCTACCTCTACAAATAGGAGCAAAGGATTTGGCATTCCCTCGTATCAATGCACTAGGATTCTGGCTAATTGTAGCTGCGGCACCTCTGATTTTTGCAGGAGTTTGGAGCGGACAAGGAGCAGATATTACATGGGTAATGTACCCTCCATACTCAAGTTTAGCTGGACTAGGAACTGAACAAGGACCTAATGCTGGAACAATTTCATTCATTTCAGGAATCGCTTTACTCGGTGCTTCATCCACATTGTCAGGAGTGAATTTCGTTACTACGACATTTACAATGCGTGCAAAAGGTGTTGGTTGGATGAAGATGCCTCTATTCACATGGTCTGTTTTAATCAGTGTGTTTATGCTGTACGTAAGCCTGCCTGCTTTCGTAATTGGAGTATTCTTCTTACTATTCGATAGTACGATTGGTACTACATTCTTCACTAGCGGTGGAGATCCTCTCCTTTTCCAACACTTGTTCTGGTTCTTTGGCCATCCAGAAGTTTACGTTGTTGTTGTTCCAGCCTTTGGAATAGTTTCAGAAGTCCTTGCTACAAGTGCAAGAAGATCTATCTTCGGTTACAAATCAATGGTTTATGCAATGGTTGGAATTGGAATTGTTGGTTTCATTGTATGGGGCCACCACATGCTGACAAGTGGGATGGACCCGTTTTGGAGAGCATTATTCATGATTACTACTATGGCTGTTGCAATACCAACTGGTGTTAAGATATTCAATTGGCTTGCAACACTTTGGGGAGGAAGTCTTGTATTCAAAACACACACGTTATGGTCACTAGGATTCCTGATCACATTCACTCTAGGTGGATTATCTGGAATGTTCTTCCCTGTTGCAGGTTTGGATACCCAATTCCACGATGGTTACTTCGTTGTTGCACACTTCCACTATGTATTCATTGGAGGAATTATATTTGCTCTATTCTCTGGAATTTATTATTGGTATCCAAAAGTTACAGGGCGTAAATTGAATGAGACTCTCGGTCTTTGGCACTTCTTAATCGCATTCTCAAGCTATAACGCTGCATTCTGGCCTATGCATGCTGTAGGAATTATGGGTATGCCAAGAAGAACTCACACATATGCTGCTGATGCCGGATTTGCTGAACTTAATATGGCAATTACAACATTCGCAATAATATTTGGAATCTCGCAATTGATTTTGGTATGGAACATCTTAGCTTCAGGTAAACGCGGTGAAAAGGTAGGCAAAGACCCATGGGGAGGATGGTCTCTCGAATGGGCTGTTACAAGTCCGCCGCCAACTCCTTCATTTGCAATTACCCCAACTCAACTTGATGCGAATGAAAATTTGCACCGTGACCACAAGGAAGATATTATTGAAAGAATGGTTAAAGCACCATTCAGAATGTTCGGTGGATTATATAATAAGGAGGTGAAGAAATGAGCGGGAGCCTGCATGATGTCAAAAATGAAACATGGATGAAAGCTGTCGTCATTGGCGTAGTGCTACTTGGTGCAGGGTTTGTTTCATATGGCGTATTTACAATTGGAGTAGGAGATGCTAAACATCATGAATATGAAGATGCCAAGGAGTCATATGAAGCAGCACATAATGCAAAAACTGTAGCGCAAGAAGAACTTTATTTTGCAGAATCACGCTGGGAAAATGATGGTGAGCCAAGCACGGGCCCGATATGGGATGAATATATTGAGGCGTATTCAGCATACAATTCTAGTTCTACGGCTGAAAAGGAGCTCCATGAAAAGGAAATTGATGCTCATCTCTCATACCTAACTTGGACTACTCTTGGGAAGACTTTGATGGTAATGATGATTATTTATTCAGCATTTTACATTGTGACTGGATTCTTTAATAGCATACAACCTGAAGAGGAGCATCATGATCACCACGATGATCATGAAGAGCACCATGGCTCTGCATCACCAATTTTGATGGCTTCTGGGATACTCCTCTTTATGTTCGGTTTCCCTGATTTTATTACTACATCCAAGGCTTGGCTTGGTTTAGATTACGAAGCTGAGATTGGTGGATTTATGATTGCGGCAATTGGTGCAATAATTACAATCATTGGTATTGGCAACTGGTGGAGAGAAGATATGAAAGGTCACCCAGAACAAATAGCTGTATCAGATCCATTCACTGGAAATGACATTCGGAAAGCAGGTATGTGGATTTTCCTGATTTCTGAAACTATGGTTTTCGCTTCATTCTTTTCATCTTATCTTAGAATGCGTACTGAATGGTGCACTGAATGGGCACTAAACGCTGGAAAATGTACACAACAAGAATTCGATGAGTTCGGAGTACTTACTGCATCTGATTTGTTAAGAAATGATGTAATGACATTATTGCCTGGAGCAATAAACACATTTGCATTGATTATATCTTCATATACAATTGTTCTTGCATTAAAGATTGCAAAAGATACTAATTGGAAAGTTTCATCAAATCCATTAATGGCTAAATTATTCCCTACACGTAAACTAGCAGTTAGAAATTACTTGCTAATTACTCTTGGACTGGGATCATTATTTATTGTTCTAAAATTGATAGAATGGTCTCACTTGATTGCAGAAGGACTTACTATTGATACTCAAGCAGGTTCAATATTCTACGTTGCAACCGGAGCACACGGTTTACACGTATTCATTGGATTATTGATAATGCTCTTCATGATATTCAAAGCTGACACTGTTGGCTATGATGAAAAGAATGGTCAAGGGATCGAATACTTCGGTCTATATTGGCACTTCGTTGATTTGGCATGGGTTGCAATTTTCCCTGCATTCTATCTATATTGAGGCGATAAAATGGGTGAACACAAATATACAGGACCGGTAGCAGGAATATTCCAGAAACTAGCAGACATTTTCAAAACTGATGTTTACATGGTTAATTTCGTAATATTGATGTTTTTCACTTTGTTTGAAGTTGCAGCTGTTTTCTTCGAAACGGTGCCTGGAACGGATATTGTTATCACAAGAGGGGCTGTTTGGGCAATCCTAATTGGAGTTGGTATAATCAAAGCATATGGAATCGCTGCATTCTTCATGCACTTGAAAGGCGACCCTACTATATTCACAAGAACTGCACTATTTCCAGTTGTATTTGCAGCATTAATGCTATGGGGGATAGGCCTTTCTAATCCAGATAGCATCCTAGGTTTACCTGCATGGTGCAGCCCTGTAAATGATTACTCATACGTTACAAATTGAGACATTTGTTTCAAATATAAGGCGCGGGACGAACAACCATGCGCGCATTGCCAATAATGATGATAGTTACGCTTTGTTTAGCAACTTTACCAACATCTATTGCTGATGGAGGAGATGGGATCCACTACAATGGTTTACAATTAAACAGAGATCCCGTTGAATCATACACTCTGATTGACCAAAATGGAAATCCCCATTCAACAACCCGAACTATTGCTGATGCTACTGTAGTTGCATTCATTTTTACAAGATGTCACGATGTTTGTCCAACAATTACTCAAAATCTAAAATCTGCACAAAACTCTGTTGAAGATATTGATGTCCAATTTATTTCAATAACGGTTGACCCAAATTATGACACACCAGAGAGGTTGCACGAATACATGGAATACCAAGGAGTCACATGGCCTCATTTAACTGGCGAATATGAGGAAGTATCTGCTGTTTGGGATGAATTCTATGTGCAAGTTAATCAAGAATATATTGATGCACACGCAGATATGGATGATCATAGCAGCCATGGCGATGACTCACACGATTCTCATGACTCACACGATTCTCATGACTCACACGATTCTCATGATGATATGGATCATCCAGAAACTGTTGTTGTTTTGATGCCAGATGGTAATTCAACTGAGAGTGATGTTGAAATCAATACTTGGCACCAATTAACTAAGGCTGCATATTCTGAAGGGTGGGAAATCAACGCTAGTATGAGTGAATGGGGTCATTTTGTAGAATCAATAAATGATGAAGCTGCTCCCGATGACAACTCTTGGTGGTGGGAATTACACACTTGGGATGAAACCAATGATACTTGGGTTGGTTCAACTAATGGTATTGATAATTTAGAAAGTCAATCAATTGCTTTCGCACCAAATTCAACTAGCGATTCCCAAATAACTGCACCGATGGATGGCCATATTTCAACGACGATTGTAAACACTACAGGTAATGCTGTTACTGCAATGCACATGAGCAATGCTTGGGTTCAAACTATGGCAGCAATCAACGATTTTGAAGCACCTGATACAGAATGGGGCCATTATATGGATGCGATAAATGGAGTTTCTGCTCCTTCGGACAACTCTTGGTGGTGGGAATTGCATACATGGAATCAAAGTTCTCAAGCTTGGGAGTCAAGTGAGGTTGGTATGGATGGATTAACAGGTGAAATGCATATTGCTTGGGCACCAAATTCAACTATGGATCATGCGATTCCTGCACCAGAAAATATGCAATCTGACGATAACCAACATAACCATGATGATGATGACTCAGATGATCAACATTCTCACGATGATGAATACAATACTCAGCATACTACACTGACATTTATTCTTGACCGTGATTTTGCACCTCAGATTTCATTTAGCGGTTATGATTGGAATATTGACTTATTTGTTGAAGATATCAGAAGGGTTGCGGAAAATGAGGACCATGAACATGATAGCTTTATTCCTGGGTTCACGTTAATTGTCGGAATTACAGGCATTGGTTTAGCTTTAATTGCAACAAATAGAGATGAATAACATTCTTGAAAGAATTGTCCCACGCACAAAACAGGCGGAGATCGCATAGCCTGGTATCGCGGTGGACTTGAAATCCACTGTCCCTCGGACACGGGAGTTCGAATCTCTCTCTCCGCGCCTTCTTTCAAGCAGAGGGTTGACAAACTAAAGCCCCTGTAGGTGCAATATGGCCGGCCAGAAACCTGTGTTGATTTTTCTGGTCGTAACTGCTATGGCTCTAGCGGGTTGTACTTCTGCAGCAACACCAGAATGGGGCAGCGATAGTGGTGAACTGAAAGTTAGTGTCGACGATAGCTCGCCTCAAAGTGCTACTGCAGGAACTGTATCAATTTCATCAAAAATGGGAGAAGAAAATTATAATGATGAAAAGAATTTATTTGGATGTGATGGAAATAAGATAAAAATCACTGGTTTACTAATTACTTCTACAGTGTATTCATCGCATACTAACGCAGACGAAGTAGAAAATGCTGTGGGTGCGGCTGTTGTAATTGAGAAGATGCCATGGGATGAGGCAATGGGTATGGAAGATGGAACTATGCCAAGGGTAAAAATTAGGGATTGGTCATCACCACTAACGCCAATTGAAGATGTTGGAAATAAATTTGCAGATAATGCAGACAAGTGGGTAATTATTGGAATCATACCATCAACAGAAAATGTCGCTGAAGGATTAAATGTTGTAGAAGAATGGCATCAACCCATTACTCTAAGTGGCTATCTTATTGATTCATCATCAGGTGAAGGAGAACTTGGTTCATCACCCGATTCAATAAATCAAGACAATTGTCAAATTACGCAAGATGTTACAATGGGAGATGCAATGGTTGTCACTGAAATCAAATCTGAAATTGGTGTCGTTTCAATGGATGGAAATCATGATGATGAATATTACTTAGGAGACACTGACATCTTTGGAGGTATTGGATTCATCATGTTCTTCATTGTGGTAGGACTTGGGGGCGGACTAGGGCTATATGTTGTATCTACAATGATCATAAGACAAGGAGCAAAAGCTACTGCATCTGCACTGCTTGGAAAGGAAGGTTTTGCAAAGGCTATTGCAATGAAGGCTGATTTAAAAACTGCAAAGAAAGAGGGTTTGGAAAGTGCTTCAGACCGTGCAAAAAAGGCTAAATCTGTAGCAAAATCACAACCAAAGTCAACTAAACCAACTAAAGAAGATTCTGTTGTTTCAGGATTTAATTTGGATAGTGTTTTATCTCTCGATACAGATTCTGGAGGACCTAGCGAATTTATCGGAGGAGGAGTCACTACTTCAGAGAGTATGCAAGCTCAAACACCAGTTTCTGTAAAACCTGTTGAAGTAAGTCAAGAATATGACGAGCCAGTTGTACAAAGATCGAATGTTGTATCTTCCCAGCCAACTTCAGCAAAGAAAGACCACTTTTCATCTACTATCGCAGGCAGTGGTTTGTCTAATTCGCCAACTAAAGGCGCTATCCCAACTAAGGCATCAAAGCCAGTAAAAAGAAGAGCGGTGAAGAAAAGAGCTGCAAAGAAAGTTCAAGAAGAACCCATTAATGAGATTCAAGAAAGTCGCCCATCTATTGCTGATGATGATTTTAATGACTTCTCTCTATAAATTTCCCCACTTAACATCGCTTGAACCACGCACAAGTAATTGTTCTGTGTGCCACTCTAATGTTGCTGGAATTTGCATATTTGGTTCTCCATCGATATTAACCCAAGTTATGACTTCCAAAGGTTCATTACTAACTTCGCCTGATTTCGAAACTGGTTTTATTTCTAAATGATTTACATTTGTTTGAGTAATCCCCCACTTTCCAATATGTTTGCCCTTTTTCAAAGGCCCCATCAAAGAAAGCATTGCAAATCTTGAAAGTCTTGGGGCATAAATGATTGAGCCTTTTTCATCTAAAGGTGTTACACCTGGTGAAACTTTGTATCCTCCACCAAATGTTTCACCTGTAGTACATGTGAATAAAGTAAAATCATGTATTTGTCCTTCGTTATTGTCTTTTTTTATCCATACTTTGCGTCTTTTCCAAATTGGTATTGTTGTAATTCCAAGATAAGTATACTTCATTTCTCCCTTTATCCATTTAGCTCGCTTTAATTTTGATCGAGAGATCTCACTTGTAATGCCTGCGTCAGTTTCAAGAAAAACCCATCTAACCATCTTTCCTTCTGGACAAGGGCCATTCCATTCATCTACTGTTGGAGCAGGATAGCCTTTCAAAGCAGGTGCTGGATATCCTTCAACTCTCCACGCAGCACACCATCTATCTTTCCCATTCAATAAAATATCAATTGCTTGCTCTAAATTCTTACGTGGAATCCCTTGTGTAATGGCATAATCATTACCTGAACCAAAAGGAAGTATTCCCAATGGAATATTACTTCCTCTTAGTGCAGATGCTACTTCATGTACAGTTCCATCTCCTCCAACAGCAACAATTGGCCCATTTACTCCCTCGTTTCTAAGGCTCCAGGCGATTTGGGAAGCATGACCAATTTTCGTAGTCATATGGGTTACTGCATTGATGCCCATAGATTCTATTTGTTCCAATGTTTGTGGCCATTTTTTGCCACAAGAATGATCTCTGCTGGCCGGATTAACTATGAAATGCATCTCCGCCATGTACCAATGAGGAACTACATACGAAATGAAGGCTGTGTTTATTCAAGCGGTGGTATCTTGACTGATGGCGGAATCCCGTGGCCATGTCGGAATTATTGCAGTGGTCTGATTTTGACATTACTTGTATGCAACTTGCGCTTGATGTTGCAGAAAGGGGACGTGGAAAGGTGCGCCCTAATCCATTAGTTGGTTGTGTTTTAGCTAAAGATGGCGAAGTTATTGCAGAAGGATGGCACGATCATTTAGGCGGATTACATGCAGAACAAATGGCAATCCATGATGCTGAAGAAAAAGGCCATACAACCAATGGAGCAACCGCTTATATCACCCTTGAACCATGTAATCACCATGGAAGAACTCCCCCTTGCACTGAAGCTTTACTTTGGGCAGGAATTACAACCGTTGTAATAGCACATGGCGACCCCAACCCAATCGTACGTGGAAATGGGATTCAAGTACTAACTGATGCAGGAATAAATGTTCAAACAGGCCTTCTCAGAGAAAAGGCTGCAAAACAAATGCGTGAATTCCTTCATTGGTGTGAAACAAGAAGACCTTTTGTCACAGTAAAAATCGCTGTGGATTCTAATGGATCTGTTGACGACTTGTCTAAAGAATCAAAAAGATTCACAAGTACTGAATGCCTTGTGAAGGTGCACGAATTACGAAGAGATTGTTGTGCGATATTAGTTGGTGCTGATACTGTCATTCGTGACGACCCGTCGCTTACAGTTAGATTGGTTGATTCTGAAAAGCAACCTATGCGTATTGTTATTGATCCAAATTCTCGTATTCCCCAAGATTCTAAATTGCTTTGTGACGAATATAACACAAAACACCTTACAAAAGATTTCAGGGGTTTAGGGCCGATGTTGGACATGTTAGGTGATCTACAAATTCAAAGATTATTAGTTGAAGGTGGACCAACAACAATTGAATACTTCCTTAACGAAAAATTAGTAGATGAATTTATCTTGATACGTTCTGATGTTGAACATAATAAACCAGTAATTGCAAAATTTGATATTAGTTACTTCACCGATAGTTATGAAACGAATTGGGGAAATGAATCAGTTACAGTACATGAAAAATAGTTGAGATTAAAGCGGGCAATGCAGGATTCGAACCCACGTGTTCGGCTCCGAAGGCCGAAAGGATATCCAGACTACCCCAATTGCCCAAACCAGCCGAAAAGCCACCCCTTCTTGAATCACACCCTCGCGCTTATTGAAGTGCTTGTGGTGACTGGATAGAACATGGGCGATACTTCTCCTTGCGTTCGCAAAGGATGTAGTATGTGTTGTAGGGAGACAGTAATGCCAATTACTGCAACCGAAGCAAGCAGGCTCTCGAGACGAACAGGGTTATCCGAAGTTCAGTTCTGTAGTAAGGATGAATCCGGAATCAGGCGCTTATTGAATAATCAAGAAACCAAGGCCTGCGTTTTCTTAGCCACTCCTTCTGATTTACCTAGCGCACCCGGGTTTTGTTCAGTATACGAAAGCAGACCTTTGGGTTGTCGAACCTATCCTGTAATTTTGAATGAAAGCGACCTT
>MDSZ01215038.1_pt1 | contig 21283 bp, 18 predicted proteins | sample 811201 | NCBI WGS metagenome assembly MDSZ01 (sample SAMN05326647, study PRJNA326480) | marine metagenome | isolation source: seawater | place: Indian Ocean: North | collected 2010 | reverse complement strand
TTCAATCTTTAACCTCCACCGAAGTAGGAGGGTGAGCTTTCGCAGCTACCCGCGCCAACTCACAAATCTCGGCTCAGACACATCAGAATCAATGATTCAACAATGAATCGATGAGTCACTTGTGTCTGATAACTTTGCTCCCCGGGACAAGCCCAAGGGAGTGAGCCACCAATCCAACAAGTGCCCACACATCTGTCTTCATCTGTCTGTTAAGCAACGCGTTCAGCGCCGGGCTGAACGTCTCGTCATGGGCAGTGCCCCTGACCGAGGACGCGCATTATACGCAGGGCTCAATGCCCCGCAAGGGCTTTGACGAAAATTTTTCAGAAAAATGTCAGCGCGGTGACGGGGGGCCTTCAGACACCTCCGCCGGAGCGCCGCCGGCGCACGAGCATGACCGGCCCGGACGCCGCGTAGGCCAAGAATACCAGCAGGAAAACCCGCGGCGGATCCACCGTCACGAGGCTGAAGCCGAGCACGACGAGGAGGATGACGACGAACGGCACACGCCCGTGGAGATCGACCATCTTGAAGCTGTAGTAGGGGAAGTTCGCCACCATGAGCACGCCGATGACGGCCGTGAGCAGGGCAACGAGGACGGCGACCTCGACCGGCAGGGCATCGCCGACCCAGCCGAGGTCGTGGCAAACCCAGACCGTGCTGGCCATGATGCAGGCCGCCGCCGGGCTGGCGAGGCCCGTGAAGTAGTTCTTGTCGGCACTGTCGACCTGTGTGTTGAAGCGCGCGAGGCGCAGCGCCGCACAGGCCACGTAGATGAAAGCGGCACTCCAGCCCAGCTTGCCGAGGTCACCCAGGGCCCAGCTGAACACCACCAGCGCCGGCGCAACCCCGAAGGAGACCATGTCCGCAAGGCTGTCGTACTCGCCGCCGAATTTGCTGGCCGTGTTGGTCAGGCGGGCGATGCGGCCATCCAGTCCGTCGAAGACCAGGGCGAAGAAGATGGCGATCGGTGCGCTCTCGAAATCGCCGCGCAGCGCGGCGACCACGGCGTAGAAGCCGCAGAACAGCGCGCCGGTAGTGAACAGGTTGGGCAGCAGGTACACGCCGCGACGCTTCACCGTGCGGCCGTTCTCGGAAACCTCCTCCTCGTGGTCGTCCACGAGCAGGTCGAGGCCGACGGTCAAGGGGGCCGCCTGTGCCGCGGCCTCATCCTCCGGCAGTTGCGTGGGTTCGGAACCTTCCCGCTCCGGGTTGCAGTCGTTCATCGCTGGCCCTCCAGCGCGTGGGCCGCTGATGATATCAAATCGGGCCCGGGTAAGTACGCGCTGCGACATCGCGCAGGGCCCTTACCGGCGGATTCTCGAGCCGCGAGGCGAGCGTTACCAGCCCGATGAGCAGTTCCGGCAGCGGCTCCTTGAGCGGCAGGGCCTCGACGCCGCCCGCCAGCCCGCCGCTCTGCATGACGATCTCCGGCGCGAAGCCGACCCCCAGGCCCAGGGCGACCATGGCAACGATGGCCTCGTGGCCCGCCACCTGGGCATAGAGGCGCGGGCGACGGATTCCCTGGGCGGCGAACCAGCGCTCGATAAGCACCTTGGTCACCCCGCGCTCCGGTACGATGAAGGGTACCCGGTCCCAGTCCACGGCGCCGCTGCGCGCCGCCGCGACGGCCAGCTGCCGGCGCACGGCGCAGTCGGCGGTCGGGATGCACAGGCACAGGGGGCTGCGCGCGAGGGCGAGAAAGTCCAGGCGCGGCGGCAGGTGCTCCGGGCGCAGCGTGACAGCGACATCGTCCCGACCCTCCCCGATCCGGGCCAGGCCGTCCGCCTGGTCCCCGGTGTGCAGCATCAGGTCGACGCCGGGGTAGGCATCGCGGAAGCGCTCCAGGACCGGTGAAAGAATGCTCCAGGACGCGGTCACCGAGCAGAACAGGCTCACCTCCCCGGTCAGCTCATTCTCGCTGGACAGCTCCCGGCGCAGCGCCTGCCAGTCCGCCAGCGAGCGCTGCGCGTGGTCGCGCAGGGCGCGCCCGGCGGCCGTGAGGCGCATGCTGCGCCGGTCCCGCTCCAGCAGCGGCCGGCCCAGGTCCTCCTCCAGGCGCTGAATCGTCCGGCTCACCGCCGACACGGACAGGTGCAACGCCTCGGCGCTGCGGGTGAAGTTGAGCGTCGAGCAGACCGACAGGAAAACGCGCTGGCTCCGGGTGTCCATATATTGTGTTATACGCAATACAGCTTCGCAAAGATAGCGTTTTACGCAACCCTAGCACGGGCGTATCCTGCCCGCGTCATTACAGGAGGAACCCCCATGGCACAGAACTACTTCAACAGCCTGCCGCTGCGCGAGCAGCTGCAGCAACTCGGCAAGTGCCGCTTCATGGCCCGCGAGGAATTCGCCGACGGCGTCGAACCACTGCGCGGCAAGAAGCTGGTCATCGTCGGCTGCGGCGCCCAGGGCCTGAACCAGGGCCTCAACCTGCGCGACAGCGGCCTCGATGTCTCCTACGCGCTGCGCCAGGGCGCCATCGAGGAGCAGCGCCAGTCCTGGAAGAACGCCACCGGCAACGGCTTCGCGGTCGGTACCTACGAGGAGCTGATCCCGCAGGCCGACCTGGTGCTGAACCTCACCCCCGACAAGCAGCACAGCGCCGTCGTGTCCGAGGTGATGCCGCTGATGAAGGAAGGCGCCTGCCTGTCCTACTCCCACGGCTTCAACATCGTCGAGGAAGGCATGCAGATCCGCGACGACCTCACGGTGATCATGGTCGCGCCCAAGTGCCCCGGCACCGAGGTGCGGGAGGAGTACAAGCGCGGCTTCGGCGTGCCGACCCTGATCGCCGTGCACAAGGAGAACGACCCGAAGGGCGAGGGCCTGACCCTGGCCAAGGCCTACGCGGCCGGTACCGGCGGCCACCGCGCCGGCGTGCTCGAGTCCTCCTTCATCGCCGAGGTGAAGTCCGACCTCATGGGCGAGCAGACCATCCTCTGCGGCATGCTACAGACCGGCTCCATCCTCTGCTTCGACCGCATGGTCGAGAAGGGCGTGGACCCGGGCTACGCGGCCAAGCTGGTGCAGTACGGCTGGGAGACGATCACCGAGGGCCTGAAGCACGGCGGCATTACCAACATGATGGACCGCCTGTCCAACCCGGCGAAGCTCCGCGCCTTCCACCTGGCCGAAGAGCTGAAGGACGTCATGCGCCCGCTCTACGAGAAGCACCAGGACGACATCATGAGCGGCGTCTTCTCCTCCACCATGATGGAAGACTGGGCCAACGACGACGCCAACCTGCTGGCCTGGCGCGCCGCCACCCAGGACACCGCCTTCGAGAAGACGGAGAACACAGCGACGGAGATCAGCGAGCAGGAGTACTACGACAACGGCATTCTCATGGTCGCCATGGTCAAGGCCGGTGTGGAACTCGCCTTCGAAGTGATGACCTCGGCCGGCATCATCGACGAGTCGGCCTACTACGAGTCGTTGCACGAGACGCCGCTGATCGCCAACCTGATCGCGCGCAAGAAGCTCTACGAGATGAACGTGGTGATCTCCGACACCGCCGAGTACGGCTGCTACCTCTTCGACCACGCCTGCCGCCCGCTGCTCGCGGACTTCATGGCGAACATCGAAACAGATGTGATCGGCACCGGCATGGCCGGCGATAACGGCGTCGACAACCGCGAACTCATCGCGGTCAACGAGGCCATCCGCTCGCACCCGGTAGAGATCGTCGGCAGGACGCTGCGCGGTTACATGACCGCGATGAAGAGCATCCGCTGAGGCGGGTATCGCACTGTTAAGTGCTGCGGCAGCACCGGGTAAGGGGGTGTCGCCCTGCCAACCCCGCCCGGGACGGCTGGTACCGCTTCCCGGGCGGGCCGTTGGGTCAAACCCCGGGGCGGCCGCTGCGGAACTCGACCGGAAATCGCTTCGCGATTTCTCGGGACTCGGACAGTCCTCGCGGAAAGCCCCGCCCCGGGGTTTGACCCAAAGCACGGCCTGAATGACCCGGGAAGCGGTACCAGCCGTCCCGGGCTCCCTGCCAAAACCCCCGCATCGACTCCCGTAGTATGGGCCGAATAAGCTCTAACTTTCGCTTCAGGGCCTAAGCACCTTCTCCCCCCGGGCGATCCCCGCCACCCCGGACCGCACAACTTCCAGGATCTGCAGGTCCGCCACGGCAGCAACGAACGCATCTAGCTTCTCCGTGGTGCCCACGAGCTGGATCGTGTAGCTCGACGGGGCCACGTCCACGATCTGGCCGCGGAAGATGTCCGTCGTGCGCTTGAGCTCGTCGCGGTCCGTGCCCGCGGCGCGCACCTTGATCAGCATGAGATCGCGCTCGATGTGGGCCCCCTCGGTGAGGTCCACGATCTTCACCACGTCCACGAGGCGGTTCAGGTGCTTGGTGATCTGCTCCATGTGGTGGTCGTCACCGATGGTGGTCAGCGTCAGTCGCGACAGCGTGGCGTCGTCCGTCGGCGCCACGTTGAGCGTCTCGATGTTGTAGCCGCGCTGCGAGAACAGGCCGACCACGCGCGAGAGGGCACCGGGTTCGTTTTCCATCAGGATGGCAATAATTCGGCGCATGTCAGCTCCTCTCGTTCTTGCTCAGCCACATGTCCTTCATGGAGCCGTTCGGCGCCACGTGCATGGGGTAGACGTGTTCCATGGGATCCACGTAGACATCGAGGAACACCAGGCGGTCGCGCAGGGCAAAGGCCTCGTCCATGGCGGCATCCAGGTCGCCCTTGTCGCGCACCGTGATGCCGACGTGGCCGTAGGACTCCACCAGTTTCATGAAGTCCGGGAGAGAGTCCTCGTAGGTACTCATGGCGTAGCGTCCCTCGTACTGCATGTCCTGCCACTGCTTGACCATGCCGAGGTAATTGTTGCGCAGGTTCACGATCTTGATCGGCGTGTTGTACTGCCGGCAGGTGGACAGCTCCTGGATGTTCATCTGGATGCTGCCCTCGCCGGTCACGCAGGCCACTTCCGCCTCCGGGAAGGCGAGCTTTACGCCCATGGCGGCCGGCAGGCCGAAGCCCATCGTCCCGAGCCCGCCCGAGTTGATCCAGCGCCGGGGCTTGTCGAAGGGGTAGTACTGGGCCGCGAACATCTGGTGCTGGCCCACGTCCGAGGTGACGTAGGCATCGCCCTTCGTCGCCCGGTAGAGGCTGCGGATGACGTCCTGCGGCATGATGTGCTCGCTCTCGCCGTAGCGCCGCCCGGTCAGCAAGCCGTGCTTGCCGCGCCACTCCTCGATCTGGGTCCACCAGCGCTCGAGGGCGCCGGGCTCCGGCAGCGTGTCGTCAGCCTTGCCCTGGGTACTCTTCACCTGCTCGAGCAGATCCGTCAGTACGGCTTTCACAGGACCGACGATGGGGATATGGGCGCTGACGGTCTTGGAGATGGAGGCCGGATCGATATCGATATGGATGATTCGCGCACCGGGACAGAACTTGCTGACCGTGTTGGTCACCCGGTCGTCAAAGCGTGCGCCGACGGCAAGGATGACATCCGAATGGTGCATGGCCATGTTGGCCTCGTAGAAGCCGTGCATGCCCAGCATGCCGAGGAACTGCCGGTCCGTGCCCGGGTAGGCGCCGAGGCCCATGAGCGTGTTGGTGACCGGGTAGTTGAGGTGTCGCGCGAGGGCGATCAGCTCCTCGCTGCCCTCACCGAGGATGACGCCGCCGCCGCTGTAGATCATCGGCCGCTTGGCCGAGAGCAGGAGCTTCGCCGCCTTGCGGATCTGCCCGGAGTGGCCCTTCTGCGAGGGCTGGTAGGAGCGCATGCGGACGCTCTCCGGGTAGTTGTACTCGAACTTCTCGTCCGGACGGGTGACATCCTTGGGGATGTCGATCACCACCGGGCCGGGGCGGCCGGTGGTCGCCAGGGTGAACGCCTTCTTGATGGTCTCAGGCAGTTCCCGGGCATGCTTGATCATGAAGCTGTGCTTCACGATCGGCCGCGAGATGCCGACCATGTCGGTCTCCTGGAAGGCGTCCTCGCCGATCAGGTGGCTGGCCACCTGCCCGGAGAACACCACCATCGGGATGGAATCCATGTAGGCCGTGGCGATACCGGTAATGGCGTTGGTCGCGCCCGGGCCGGAGGTCACCAGCACCACCCCCGGCTTGCCGGTGGCACGGGCATAGCCGTCGGCCGCGTGTGTCGCCGCCTGCTCGTGGCGTACCAGCACATGGGGGGTCTTGTTGGTCTTGAACAGCGCGTCGTAGATGTGCAATACCGCGCCGCCGGGGTACCCGAAGATAAACTCGACGCCCTCGTCCTCGAGAGCCTGGGCGATCATCTCGCCGCCCGATAACAGCTCCACGGCCTTCTGGTCCATGGTTTTCACTCCTGCTCAGCCTCGGGCCGACGCGTACCCATCGCCGGCCGGTGCATGCCCGAAACGTGTGGCTGAACAGGCGCCGGCAGGACGCCGGCAGCTGAGTGCCACTCCCGCCGGGCGCAACAACAGCGCCTACTCGCCAGAAGGGGAATGACAATCACGAGAACCCGTGCGTGTCGCCCTGCGGGGTAGCGCAGTGTCGGACCCACGGCGCGCGCCCATGCGGCGGCACCGACTAACGGGACATGCAAGCAGCTGAACCAACTGTACCGTTGGCGCAGTAGGCCAGAGGCCGGGGGTACCCGACGCTAGCCGTTGCCACTTGCACGACAGGCGGGAGTGTCCATCGCGTTACGGGCCCTGTCAATGGCCAATAATGCCGCCAACGCCCGAAACTGCCCGGACAGGCAAATTGCAGGGCGATAGGGAAGTGAGCTATTTTCCTTCCCGTGCCTTTCTTTCCTGGGTCGGTGGCCGGAGCAGACAGTGATCAAGCAACCTCGTAGCGCAACTCTCATCGCAGCGCTGGCAGTGCTGCTGGCGATGCCGGCCACGGCCGCGTCCACAACCTACTACCGCTGGAAAGACGACCAGGGCAACCTGGTCATGAGCGACCGCCCGCCGGCGGACAGCAGTATCGAGTTCGAGACGGTCGGATCGGACGGCTCGCTTCGCCGGCCGCCTGCGGCCGACGACAGCAGTCCCGCCAAGGCCCCCGGGGCCGGCAGCGGCGCGACCCCGGCGCGCGAGGAAAGCGGGGCCCAGGCCGCCGCACCGGGCAGCTCACCGCAACCGGACCCGGAACTCTGTGCTAAAGCGCGAGCCAACCTCCAGACGCTGGAGAGCGCCGCCCGCATCCGCATGCAGGGCGATGACGGCGAGATGCGCTTCCTCAATGACGAGGAGCGCGAAGCGCAGCGCCAGGAAGCGCTGCGGGCCATCGAGGCGCACTGCGAGCCCTGAGGCGCCTCAGGCGGCGTCCGCGGCGGCGGTCGAAAAGGACACGCCGCTCTCTTCCGAGTAGTCGCCCCGGATCGTGTCCCCGGGCGCGAAGTCCCCGGCGAGAATCCGCTGCGACAGGGGGTTCTCCAGCTCCTGCTGGATCGCCCGCTTCAGCGGCCGCGCCCCGTAGACCGGGTCGAAGCCCGCGGCGACGAGCTTGTCGAGAAAGGCGTCGGACAGCTCGAGCGAGAGCTCCCGCTCCGCCAGCCGCTCGCGCAGGTGCGCCAGCTGGATCTCGGCGATGCCGCGGATCTGCGACTGCTGCAGGGGGTGGAAGACCACGGTCTCGTCGATGCGGTTGATGAACTCCGGGCGGAAGTGGTGACCGACCACTTCCATCACCGCCGCCTTCATGCGCCCGTAGTTCTCCTCTCCCGCCATCTCCTGGATCAGATCCGAGCCCAGGTTGGATGTCATGACGATCACCGTGTTGCGGAAGTCCACGGTGCGGCCCTGGCCGTCGGTCAGGCGCCCGTCCTCGAGCACCTGCAGGAGGATGTTGAAGACGTCCGGGTGGGCCTTCTCCACCTCGTCGAGGAGCAGTAGCGAGTAGGGCCGGCGGCGCACCGCCTCGGTCAGGTAACCGCCCTCCTCGTAGCCCACGTAGCCCGGGGGTGCACCGATCATGCGGGCCACGGAGTGCTTCTCCATGAACTCCGACATGTCGATGCGCACCATGGCCTGCTCGCTGTCGAAGAGGAACTCCGCCAGCGCCTTGCACAGCTCGGTCTTGCCCACGCCCGTGGGACCGAGGAAGAGGAAGGACCCGTTGGGGCGGTTCGGGTCGGCGAGGCCCGCGCGGGAGCGGCGCACGGCATTGGACACGGCAGTGACCGCCTCATCCTGCCCCACGACCCGTTCGTGCAGGGCCCCCTCCATGCGCAGGAGCTTTTCCCGGTCGCCCTCGAGCATTTTCGCCACGGGGATACCGGTCCAGCGGGAGACCACCTCGGCCACCTCCTCGTCCGTGACCTTGTTGCGCAGCAGCGTGCGCTCGGCGGTCTCGGCCTCCTGGGCCGCCGCCAGCTGCTTCTCGAGCTCGGGCAGCCTGCCGTACTGAAGCTCGGACATGCGGGCGAGGTCCCCGGCGCGGCCGGCGGCCTCCAGCTCGATCTTTGCCTGCTCGATCTCGCCCTTGATCTGGGCCGCGCCCTGCAGGGAGGCTTTCTCGGCCTTCCACACCTCCTCCAGGTCCGCGTATTCCTTCTCGACCTTGTCGATCTGCTCGTTCAGCAGTTCGAGCTGCTTCACGGCACCCGGGTCGTCGTCCTTCTTGACCGCCTCGCGCTCGATCTTGAGCTGGATCAGCCGCCGCTCGAGGCGGTCCATGGCCTCCGGCTTGGAGTCGATCTCCATGCGGATGCGGCTGGCAGCCTCGTCCACGAGGTCGATGGCCTTGTCCGGCAGCTGCCGGTCAGTGATGTAGCGCTGTGACAGCTTGGCCGCGGCGATGATGGCGCCGTCCGTGATATCGACCCCGTGGTGCACCTCGTAGCGCTCCTTGAGGCCGCGGAGGATGGCAATGGTGTCCTCCTCGCTGGGCTCGTCCACCAGCACCTTCTGGAAGCGCCGCTCCAGCGCCGCGTCCTTCTCCACGTACTGGCGGTACTCGTTCAGCGTGGTCGCACCCACGCAGTGCAGTTCACCGCGCGCCAGCGCGGGCTTGAGCATGTTGCCGGCGTCCATGGAGCCCTCGGCCTTGCCCGCACCGACCATGGTGTGGATCTCGTCGATGAACAGGATGACGCGGCCCTCTTCCTTCGACAGCTCGTTGAGCACGGCCTTCAGCCGCTCCTCGAAATCGCCCCGGAACTTGGCCCCGGCGAGCAGAGCGCCGAGGTCGAGGGAGAGAATGCGCTTGTCGCGCAGACCCTCGGGCACCTCGCCGTTGACCACGCGCTGGGCCAGGCCCTCGACGATGGCGGTCTTGCCCACCCCCGGCTCGCCGATGAGCACCGGGTTGTTCTTGGTGCGGCGCTGCAGCACCTGGATCGTGCGGCGGATCTCGTCGTCCCGGCCGATGACCGGGTCGAGCTTGCCGTCCCGGGCGCGTTCCGTGAGGTCGATCGTGTACTTGTCGAGCGCCTGCCGGGACTCTTCGGCCTCCGGGTTGTCGACGCTCTGACCGCCGCGCACGGCCGCGATCGCCTGGTCGAGGGCAGCCTTGCTGACCCCGGCGTCCTCGAGCATTTTGCCCGCGTCGCTGTCGCTCTCCAGCATGGCCCGCAGCACGAGTTCGGTGGAGATGTAGGCATCGCCGCCCTGCTGGGCCAGCTTGTCGGTCAGGTTGAGGATCCGCCCGAGGGCATTGGAGATGTGGATATCCCCGCCGCTACCGGATACCTTCGGCAGCGCGGCGAGGCCGGCCTGCACCGCTTCCTTCAGGCGGGCCACGTCGGCGCCGGCCTTCTGCAGCAGCGGCCGCGTGGAGCCCCCCTGCTGGTCGAGCAGGGCGGCGAGCAGGTGCAGTGGCTCGATAAAGTTGTTGTCCCGGCCCAGGGCCAGGGACTGGGCATCGGCCAGCGCGTTCTGCAGCTGGTTCGTGAGCTTGTCCATTCGCATAACGTTGTCTCCCGTGCCACCGCTGTCGCGGGCGGCGATCAATCCGTTATGGAAAATATTGGGCCGGAAATGACCTTTTTCAACGCCGAGGACAGCGCAGCGGGCTCAAGGATTGATGAGAATCAAGGAAACCATGCGACCCGTGTCACCGTCGCGGCGGAAGGAATAGAACCGGCCCGGGTCACTCGCGGTGCAGCGCGGGTCCCGGAAACACGCCGTAACGCCCGCCGCCGCCAGGCGCGCGCCGGCGAGGGCGTGCAGGTCGGCGTGCAGCCGGTCACCGCGCCCCGGGCGAAAGGCCGCATGCAGCGCCGCGGGGTCCGCGGGCCAATGGGCCGCGAAGGCCGCGTGCACTTCCGGGCCGACCTCGAAGGCCCGCGGGCCGATGGCCGGGCCGAGCCAGGCCGTGATGTCACCGGGGTCGACCGCCATGGCGGCGATCGTCGCCTCGAGGACGCCGCCCGCGAGGCCGCGCCAGCCGGCATGCGCCGCGGCGACTACCCGGCCGTCCACGCTGCAGAACAGCACCGGGAGGCAGTCCGCCGTGAGGATGGCACAGGCAAGGCCGGGCCGACGGCTGACCGCGGCATCCGCCGGTGCGCTCGCGTCGCCGTCATCAACGAGCACCCGGGTGCCGTGCACCTGGTGCAGCCAGCGCACCGACGCGCCGGCAGGGAGCATCGCGGCCAGGCGCGCACGGTTACGCTCGACCGCTACAGGATCGTCGCCGACATGGCCGGCCAGGTTGAAACTGTCGTGGGGCGCTGCGCTGGCACCCCCGTCACGGGTGCTGGTGAAGGCCGAGATGCCGGGCGGCAGCGGCCAGACCGGCTGCTCGACAGCCACCGGTCAGGCGCTCCGCCCGGGCTTCGCCGGGTCTTCGCGGCGCAGCACGGCGAGCAGGCCGGCGAGATCCGCGGCGAGGGAACATTCGAAGGCCATGGCGTCGCCCGTTGCCGGGTGCAGCAGCTCGAGGGCACGGGCGTGCAGGGCCTGGCGGCGGAACCCGCGAAGAGCCTCGATGAGGGCGTCGCTGGCACCCGCGGGAAGGCGCAGGCGGCCACCGTAGACCGGGTCACCGACGAGGGGATGATGCCGGTGGGCGAGGTGGACCCGGATCTGGTGCGTGCGGCCGGTCTCCAGCTTGACCCGCAGCAGCGTGTAGTGACGGAAACGCTCGGCGATGCGGTAGTGGGTCACCGCGGGCTTGCCGCCGTGGGTCACCACGGCCATCTTCTTGCGCTGCCGCGGGTGGCGGCCAATGGGTGCATCGACGGTGCCGCCACCGGTCAGGGCGCCGAGGCAGAGGGCGAGATACTCCCGGCCCACGCTGCGGGCCTGGAGCTGCTCCACGAGGGAGCGGTGCGCCGGGAGGGTCTTGGCGGCCACGAGCAGGCCGGAGGTGTCCTTGTCGAGGCGGTGAACGATGCCGCCACGGGGCAGCGACGCCATGGCCGGGGCATGCGCGAGGAGCGCGTTGACGAGGGTGCCGTCACCGTGGCCGGCTGCCGGGTGCACCACCAGGCCCGCCGGCTTGTTGATGACGATGATGTGCTCGTCCTCGTGGAGGATGTCGAGGGCGATGGCCTGCGGCACCCAGTTGACCGCCTCGGCCTGTTCCGCGGCGACGGTCAGCACCTCGCCCGCGGCGACCCGGTCCCGGGGCCGACGCTGCTCCCCGCCTACGCGAAGCTCACCGGCCTTGATCCAGCCCTGGAGCCGGGCCCGGGAATAGTCCGGGAACAGGCGTGCGGCGGCCTGGTCGAGACGCTCCCCCGCCTCGCTCTCGCCCACTGTCGCCGACAGCTCGATGCGTTCCGGCATATCCCTTCCGCTGTTCCCTTCCGCTCTGTCCTTACACCACCACCGGTGTTTAAGCGGTGCAGTGTCTATGCTTAAATAGCGGCCCGCATGCAGCATGGTACCACGCACCGGTGAGCCGCCCCCGCTACACTTCCGCTACCGCCCGCGCCCTGCGCCGCGTCGCGGCCCTGTGCCTGGCGGTCCTGCTGGTCGCCTGCTCCGGCAATGACGACATGCCGGATATCGCCGCCGACAGCGGCGAACAGCAGATCTACGACCAGGCCCAGCGCTACCTGAACAACCGCAACTACGACCTGGCGGTGCGCAGCCTGCAGGCGCTGGAATCGCGCTACCCCTTCGGCAAGTACGCGGAGCAGGCGCAGCTGGAGATCATCTACGCGCACTACGGCGCCTACGAGTACGAGGCCGCCGTGGAGGCCGCGGATCGCTTCATCCGCCTGCACCCGCAGCACCCGAACGTCGACTACGCCTATTACCTGAAGGGCCTGGCGGCCGTGAACTCGGAGCGGGACTTCCTTTCGCGCTTCATTCCCATGGATGAGACCAAGCGCGACGTCTCCCGGGCCAAGGAGGCCTTCGCCGAGTTCGCACAGCTCCTCTCGCGCTACCCGGACAGCCCCTACGCCGCGGACGCCAAGGCGCGCATGGTCTACCTGCGCAACCTCCTGGCGCGGCACGAGATCAACGTCGCCAACTACTACATTCGCCGCGGCGCCTACCTCGCCGCCGCCAACCGGGGCCGCTACGTCGTCGAGAACTTCCAGCGCACGCCTGCCGTGCCGGACGGGCTGGCGGTGATGGCCCAGGGCTACATCTACCTGGGCATGGACGACCTCGCCCGGGAGGCCATCGAGGTGCTGCGCACCAACTATCCGGAGTACCCGGCCCTCGACAAGAACGGCGAGTTCAAGACCAGCTACACGCTCGAGGGGCAGCAGCGCTCCTGGATCAACAAGCTGTCCTTCGGCCTCTTCGATCCGCCGAAGCCGCCGCAGTTCAACTACACGCCGCAGTCCGGCTGACGCCCGTCAGTCACCCGGCAGCCAGGCAGACGTGATCGGGTAGCGCCGGTCCCGGCCGAAGCCCCGGCGCGTGATGCGCACACCGATGGGCGCCTGGCGGCGCTTGTACTCGTTGCGATCGACCAGCTTCACAACCCGCTCCACCTGCTCCCGGGGCAGACCGGCGGCGATGATCGCCTCGGCGCTCTCGTCCCGCTCCACGTAGCGCTCCAGGATATCGTCGAGCACGGGGTACGGCGGCAGGCTGTCCTCATCGCGCTGATCGGGCGCGAGCTCCGCCGACGGCGGACGCTCGATCACGCGCTCCGGAATGCACGGGCCGAGGCTGTTGCGATAGCGGCACAGCGCGTAGACCAGCGTCTTCGGCACATCCTTGAGCACGTCGAAGCCGCCGGCCATGTCACCGTAGAGCGTGGAGTAGCCCACGGCGAGCTCGCTCTTGTTGCCGGTGGTGAGCACCAGGGCGCCGCTCTTGTTGGACAGGGACATGAGCAGCACCCCGCGGCAGCGCGCCTGCAGGTTCTCTTCGGTCGTGTCCGCGGCGAGACCTTCGAAATGCGGGGCCAGCGCCGCCATGAACGCGTTGTAGGCATCCTCGATGGAGATCACCGAGTGGCGCACGCCGAGGAGCCGGCTCTGCTCTGCGGCATCCTCGACGCTCATGCTCGAGGTGTAGCGGAAAGGCATCATGACCGCCTCCACCCGGTCCGGGCCCAGGGCTTCGACGGCGACCGCCAGCGTCAGCGCCGAGTCGACGCCCCCCGAGAGTCCCAGCACCACCCGGGGGAAACCGTTCTTCTGCACGTAGTCGCGAACGCCCAGAACCAGCGCCTCCCAGGTCGCCGGCAGGTCGTCCAGCGGCTCCGCCGTCGTGCCATCGAGGGACGCGTGACCGTCATCGTCGACGTTGACGCGGACCCAGGTCTCCGCCTCGCGGAAGCCCGGCGCGCTCGCCATCACCTCGCCGGTGGCCGCCACCGCGAAGGAGCCGCCATCGAACACCAGCTCGTCCTGGCCGCCAACCTGGTTCACGTAGACCACCGGGATACCCGCAGTGCGCGCCCGCGCGCCCACGACCTCCAGGCGCTCGCGCTGCTTGCCGCGGTGAAAGGGGGAGGCGTTCAGGTTGAGGAGCAGGCGGGCGCCGGCGGCGGCACTGTCGAGGATCGGGGCCTCTTCCCAGATGTCCTCGCACACCGACAAGGCGACGGGGACCCCGGCGATCTCCAGGACCCCGGGGCTGTTACCGTGCGCGAAGTAGCGCTTCTCGTCGAAGACCTGGTAGTTCGGCAGGCAGCGCTTGGCGTACTCGGCCACCAGCTCGCCGCCGCGGAGCACGCCCGCCATGTTGTAGAGCCGGCCGTCCACGCGCCGCGGATAGCCGAGCACCACCACCGCCTCGGCGGGCAGCTCGCGGCGCAGGCGGCCGAGGGCACGCTGGACCCTGCCTTCGAGGCTGGGACGGAGCAGCAGGTCCTCCGGCGGATACCCGGAGAGGGTCAGCTCCGGGAACACGATCACCGGCTCGCGCTTCTCGGCCACGGCCCGGCGGGCCACGGCGAGCACGCGGTCGGCATTGCCCTCGAAATCGCCGACGCGCGTGTTGAGCTGAGCCATCAGAATATCGAGTGTTGCCATGGCATTACCGGGGGACAAGGGGCTGGAGGCCCGGTATTCTCCGGCAAAGCGCCGCCGCTGACCAGTGCAAGGCCCCGCCGTGAAGAGCACCGGGGGCGCTGCTGCTACACTGGCAGCGCCAACGCGACTCTCGATGCAACCCTGGATGCGACCGTGAGCAGCCCCTCGATCCTCGTCAGGCCCAGCCCGAACACCCCGCCCCAGAACCGGGTGCTGTACCGCATCTACCTGGCCTACCGGGCCCTGCTCGCCGCGGTCTTCCTGCTCCTGCTGGTGATCCCGACTACCAGCCAGCTCGTGGGGGCGCTGAACACGCTGCAGTACCTCGGCACGGCGCTCGTGTTCCTGGCCTCGTGCATCCTCCTGCTGATCACGGTGCCGCGCCAGTGGCAGCGCAGCAACACCTTCCTGGTGCTGCTCTTCGCCTTCGACATCATGGCGATCATCACCCTCGCCGATGCCAGCGGCGGCATGAGCAGCGGCCTGCCGCTGCTGCTGGCGATCGCCGCGGCCGCAAGCGCTGTGCTGATCAGCAACCGCACGCTCGCGACCCTCGTCGCCGCGCTGGCCGTGCTCGCGGTGCTCTCGGATACGATCCGCCTGATCTCCCTGGGCCACCTGGGAATCGCCGACCTGTTCCCGGCCGGCCTGCTGGGCCTGCTCCTGTTCGCGGTATCAACGCTGGTGCAGATCATCGCCGCCCGCCTGGGCCGCGCCGAGGCGCTCGCCCAGGCCCGCACCTCGGACCTGTACACGCTGCAGCGCCTGAATGAACAGATCGTGCAATCGATGCAGGCGGGCATCCTCCTCGTCGACCCGGAGGAGCGGGTGCGGATCATGAACCAGGCCGCATCCGCCATGCTGATGCCGGACCGGCCCGCCGCCATGGAACAGGGCCGGGACCTAAATGAGTACAGCGCAGAGCTCTGCCGGCGCCTGCGCGATTTCCGCGCCACGGGCATCCAGGCTCGCGGGCCCTTCCGCATCCACCCGGAAGGGCTTGAACTGGTGCCCCGGTTCCGCCGCCTGGACAACGGCGACGCGGAAGCCCAGACCCTCGTGTTCCTCGAGGACTACAGCCCGGTGGCCCAGCATGCCCAGTCGCTCAAGCTCGGTTCCCTGGGGCGATTGACCGCGTCCATCGCCCACGAGATCCGCAACCCGCTCGGGGCCATCAGCCACGCTGCCCAGCTCCTCGACGAATCGCCGCAGGCCGACGCCGGCGATCGCCGGCTGCTCGGTATCATCACCACCAACAGCCAGCGCGTGAACGAGATCGTCGAGAGCGTGCTGCAGATCTCCCGTCGGGAACCGCCCAGGCCCGAGCTGCTTACGCTGGCGGACTGGCTTCCGGGCTACCTCGATCGCTACCGGGCGGCCAGCGCACCGGCCCCGCGCGTCGCGCTGGATGCCGGGTCCGGGCTGCGGGTGGAGTTCGATCCGGAAAACCTCGAACGCGTGCTCAACAACCTCATCGACAACGCGTTACGCCACGCGGCGGAGAGGACCGGCCGTCGTGAGTGCAGCTTATACGCCCATGCCGATGCCACCGGGACGCAGGTGCTGCTGGACGTGCTCGACGCCGGTGAAGGCGTGGCTCCGGAAGACGAGGCGCGCCTGTTCGAGCCTTTCTTCAGCCGCAGCAAGGGAGGCAGCGGCATGGGTCTGTACCTGTGCCGGGAGCTCTGCGAGCTGAACAATGCCAACCTGGTTTATCATCCGACGGAGACGGGCGAGACCTGCTTTCGAATCGCCATGGCGCGCCAGGCGGTCACGGGCTGAGCGGGCGGGCACGGAGTGCGACAAGAACATGAAATGCCATGACTGAACAGAACGTCCTCATCGTCGACGACGAACCGGATATCCGGGAACTCCTGGAGATCACGCTTTCGCGGATGGGTCTGCGCACCACCAGCGCGGCCAACCTCGCCGAGGCGCGGCAGCTGCTGGCCGGTGACCCGCCGCAGCTGTGCCTCACCGACATGCGCCTGCCCGACGGCAACGGCATCGACCTGGTCCGCCACATCCAGCAGGCCTTCCCGCGGCTCCCGGTCGCCATGATCACCGCCCACGGCAGTATCGATGCGGCCATCGAGGCCCTGAAGGCGGGCGCCTTCGACTTCATCAGCAAGCCCGTGGATCTCGATGGGCTGCGTCGCCTCGTGGAGCAGGCGCTGCAGGCCCCGCCGGAGGAGGAAGCCGGTGACGAGGGCGGCATTATCGGTGACACGCCGGCCATCCGCACCCTTCGGCAGCAGGTAGACAAGCTCGCCCGCAGCCAGGCACCGGTGCACATTCACGGCGAATCGGGGACCGGCAAGGAGGTGGTGGCGCGGCAGATTCACGCCCGCGGGCCCCGTGCCGGCGGGCCCTTCGTGGCCGTGAACTGCGGGGCCATTCCCGCGGAACTCATGGAAAGCGAGTTCTTCGGTCACGTGAAGGGCGCTTTCACCGGTGCTACCCGGGACAAGCAGGGCCTGTTCGCGCTGGCCCGCGGCGGCACCCTGTTCCTCGACGAGGTCGCCGACCTGCCCCTGCATATGCAGGTCAAGCTGCTCCGCGCCATCCAGGAAAAGTCCATCCGCCCCGTCGGCGGCGGCGAGGAGCTACCCACGGACGTGAGACTGCTCAGCGCTACGCACAAGCAGCTGGCGAACGAGGTCGGCGCCGGCCGCTTCCGGGAAGACCTCTACTTCCGGATCAACGTCATCGACCTCCACGTACCGGCCCTGCGCGAGCGCAGCGAGGACCTGCCGCTGCTCGCCAGCGCGCTCCTGGAACGCATCGCGGAGAGCAGCGGCCTGGCGGCGCCGACGCTGACCGAGGACGCCATGGCCGCCCTCGCCGCGCACAGCTTCCCGGGCAACGTGCGCGAACTCGAGAACATCCTCGAGCGTGCGCTCGCACTGGCCGAGGGTGAGTGCATCGACGCGGAAGACCTCCGTCTCAACCAGTCGCCGCCGATCCCCGGCGGCGAGCAGTACAACCGCCGCCGCGACGACCGGGACCGGCTCGATGCGGTGGGCGGCGACCTCACGGGCTATCTCGAGGACATCGAGCGCGAGGTGCTCGCGGCGGCGCTGGAACGCCACCACTGGAACCGCACGGAGGCCGCCGGCGCGCTCGGCATCTCCTTCCGCAGCCTGCGCTATCGCCTCAAGAAGCTCGGGCTGGACCAGCAGTAACGCCGAGGCTCAGTCGCTGTCGAGGAGCAGGTCGAGCCAGTAGCGCCTTCTCGCTTCAAGGCCCCCGGCCTCCAGGACGCTCGCTGCCACGCCCCGCACCGCCAGCGCCTCGGCCATGCCGGGAAGCTGGACAGCGCCCTCGCCCGGGCGCGGTCCGTCCAGTTCCTGCCGCCCGAGCGCGAAGGCATCGCCGTCATCGTCTCCGAACAGCGGCATCCCGCTCTCGAGGTCGACGATCACCACGAAGCGCTCGGCGCTGGCGTCGTCACAAGCGAGCGACCGCGCTGTATGGGTTGCGAGAAAGATGCGGCCGCCGTCGACCAGGGGCGTCACCGCCAGTGCATCGCCCGGTGCGGCGTCGGCTAGGTACCAGCCGGGCCCGCCATCCGGCGGGCAGCCGGGGGAGTCACAGCCTCGCGCTGCGACGAGGTCTGCCGCACGCACGGGCTCTACCACGGCATCGAGGTCCAGGGCGTAGTCCCGCAACAGAAGCAGGTCGATACGGCGCCCCGCCGCCGCCTCGACCAGGGCCGGGAGAACCAGCCCGTCAAAGGAGCGGCCACTGCCGTCGATACCCAGGAAGAGGTCGGGCGCCACGGGAAACGACACCCTGCCGCTGTCACCAGCGAGCCCGCTGAGGTCGGCGAGGCGGGAGAGGCGCCACCCGGCCGCTGGCCGGGGCGTCAGGTCCAGGCGCCAGACAACGCCGGCGGCATCACCGAAGTAAGCCCGGTAGGCCACGCCCTGCTCATCCTCGAGCAGGGACGGGGCGTGCTCGAATGCCGCTGGCAACGCATCGGCCGACTGCTCCGAGTCCCAGAGGACGGCGCCGGAGCGCGCATCGGCGGCAATGAGGCGTCCCCCGATGGCTGCGTCCAGCGGCCGCGCCGGGTAGAGGAAGATCTCACGCGACAACCCTTCGACCGCGAGCAGGGTGGCCGCGGGCGTCGCCGCCGGGACCACCTCGAACGGCGGGTAGTCGGGTAGCCTGCCAGAACCCAGCGAAGCGACGGCCTCGGCTGGAGTGCAGGCGCGCGGGGCACCGCCCTGCCCCCGCGCCTCCACCGTAAAGAGCTGCAACAGCGCGAGCAGTGTGCAGAAAAGCGGTGTCCTGTTCCGCGAGCGCTTCACGGTGCCATCCCCTCCAGCGCCCCGGAAGACAGTGCGAGACCCGCCGCGAGAGAGACCGGTGCGGGACCGTCGATGCGTACGCGCGCCTCCAGCTGGCGCCGTTCGTAGGCGCGCGCACTGGATGCCGCTTGGGCCCGATCGCGCTGTGCGGCGAGTACCGAGGGCGCCACCAGCGACACGGAAATCACCCAGTTCGCCGGCGCCGTTTCCAGGAAAGCCGCAAGCGCCGGGAAGTCGCCGACACAGTACTGGTCTTCTGGGCACGACTCACCCCCCGTGGCCCAGCGCTCTGCCGTGCGCCGCAGCAGCAGTTCCAGCGCCACCTCGGCAAAGTTGCGCGCACGGGCCGCTTCCCGGCTCCAGGCCGCACCGCGTGCCTCGAGCGCGCTGTGCTGCAGTGCCGCCCCGACCAGCATCGCCACCACGAGGGCGAAGACGAGCACCGTGGGCAGCGCCACCCCCGCCCGGCGCGCTTCCCGCCGGAACCCTGTCACGCGCGGCCCCAACGCAGGTTGTCCAGGGGCACGGTGCGAACGTACACCCGGTGCAGGTGCGGATCGTCGGCCGGGACCGTGACGCGTTCCCGGCCGAGCCGCAGCACCCGGGCCTCAGCCCGCGGTCTCAGCGCCGCCAGTGTGCGCAAGTGCAGGTACACCGTCGCGTGGGTCGCCCGCTGCAGGTCCTGCGCCGCAGGATCAGCCAGCAGCACGTCCGCACGCCCATCCCCGTCCCGGTCGCAGTGGAACTCGATATGGAGGCGCTCCACGCCCTCGACCAGGCACTGCGAACGCATGGCACGGCCCTGGAGTCGCTCGACGCAGAGCGCCGGCACACCGTCGCCCGGGTCGACGGAATAATCGCGCACGTAGAAGATACCCGTACGCCACTCGCGAATCTGCCGCCCCACGCCCGGGATGTCGCCGGGACCGGCATCGGCGCCGGCGTACTCGAAGGCGCCACGACCGAGCGGATCCGCCAACAGGTACCACTGCGTCGCGCGGAAAGAGCGGCCTCCGGCGCCCGTCTCGACCGTCGCCGCGCGCTTGAGCGCGAGAAGGTCGGAACCCGGCTGCAGGCTGCGCAGGGGAAGGCAGCCGGGCGTCGAGCCATCGCTCAGGACGACACCCATCGATCCACCCCGGTCAGCAAAGGCGAGGGCCGGGACTGGCGCGAGCGCCCAACCGTCACTCGCGCCGCAACCCGGTGCCGCGACCGGCAGCGTGGCCGAGCGGACACCGCCGCGGAAGCCCGCCATGCGCAGCTCTGCCGCGACCAGCGAAAGCCCGCGCGCCCCGGCCCGCTCCAGCTGCGCCGCGGCCGCCTGCCAGCGCAGCGACTGCCGGCTGGCGAGGACGAGCTCGACGGCGAGCAGGAGGAGCATCGCGCCCAGAGCCAGCGCCACCATGAACGCGATCAGCGTCATGCCCTGCCGTCGAACCGGGAGGATCACGGTGCCGCCAGGTAGGCGACCACCCGCGGCGCGGCACCGTCGCAGGCGACCGGGACCGGGCGGCCGTAAGGCCGCCAGGCGATGGCGACCTCGAGCAGGGAACCGCGGCGCAGGATGCAAAGCCTGGCATCGACCAGGCCATCCTGCGGCAGGGATGCCCAGGCGCCCAGGGCCGGCGGGGCGCCGGGGGGAGGAGCAACATCGACGATGGGCAGCGTTGCCGGGGCAAGCCCCGCCAGGCTTTGCCCCAACCCACGCTGCACCAGGTCCTCGAGCAACCGGCCTGCGCGCGCCTTTGCCAGCGTGTCGCGGGTCGCAGCCAGCGCGCCGAGCTGCGAACGCAGACCACCGGCGATGGCGATGGAGAACACGAGGACCGCGACCAGCACTTCCACCAGCGCAAAGCCGGTGGATGACGCTGCAGCTCTCTTCAGGTCGCACATGGTACCTGCTCCCGCTCGGTGCGAACCCGGCCGGTCATGCTGACCACGACACGCACGGTCCGCCGTGACCCGGCCGCACAGAGGTTAAGAGTGGCGGGCGTCACCACCGAGCCGTCGGGTCGGAACGTCAGCGCCGAGTCAAACGCGTCACCGCCGCGGTCGCGGACGCGTAGAGCCCGGGCGCGGGGAATACGCTCCAGCCGCAACAGTTCGTCTTCGTCGGGCCGGTATTGGCGGTCGCCATTGAGGTCCGCAAACAGCAGCCAGCCGGCACCGATGCCGGGACCGCAGTCCGGCCCGGGCTGCTCGTCGTCGAACGGGCAGAGTACCGTCCGTCGATTGCCGTGGATTGCGGCGCTTCGCGCCGCAGTGAGTAGGGAAAGCAGCCGGTGCTGCTCGACGCTAGTAGCGAGGTTACCTTTCAGAGTGCCAAGCCCCGGCAACCCCAGGACGAGGAAAGCTGCGACGAGACCCGTTACCACCAGCAGGTCGGGAAGCGTGAAACCGCGCATGAGAGCCCTCCGTCATCCGTGACGAAGGGGCAGGTTAGTTGCCCGGAGGGCTCCGGAAAAGAAAACGGGCAGGTTTGGCAGAAGACTGCCGGAGACCTAGCCCGGATGTTGCACGAGCATGGCGCTGAAGCCAACAGTTCTGCGTTGCCGGCCCCGTAGTACTCTTGGGCCGGCTTGTCTGTCTATTTTTTGAAC
>MDSZ01001176.1_pt1 | contig 21287 bp, 18 predicted proteins | sample 811201 | NCBI WGS metagenome assembly MDSZ01 (sample SAMN05326647, study PRJNA326480) | marine metagenome | isolation source: seawater | place: Indian Ocean: North | collected 2010 | reverse complement strand
TTTTGCTGGTTTTCCAACAGAGCAAGATAAAATATTTAGATTATCAAAAAAATATAAATTTAAAATTATTGAAGACGCATCACATTCATTGGGTGCCAAATACAAAAATGAGAAGGTTGGTAGTTGTAAATGGTCAGATATAAGCATTTTTAGTTTTCATCCAGTTAAAATTATAACTACACTTGAAGGTGGAGTGGCAGTTACAAATAATAAATTGATTTATGATAAATTGAAATTATTTTTGAATCATGGGATTACAAAAAATCAAAAAAAATTTAAATTTAAAAATAAGAAACTTTGGTATTACGAACAACAACTTTTGGGCTTAAATTTTAGAATGACCGATGTGTCGGCAGCATTAGGGTTAAGTCAATTAAAAAAACTAAAAAGTTTTGTGGCTGTAAGAAACAAAATTGCAAGAAATTATAATAAACATTTAAGTCAAAAATATTTATATATTCCTAAAATTGAAAAAAATGTTCTATCTAGTTTTCATTTGTACGTAATTAAAGTCAAAAATGAATATCTGAAGTATCATGAAAAATTATTTAATTATCTTAGAAAAAATAAAATTAATGTAAATTTACATTATATTCCAGTACATCTTCATCCTTACTATAGAAAACTTGGTTTCAAGAAAGGTGATTTCAAAGAGTCAGAAAAACATGCTCAAACATCAATTTCAATTCCAATTTTTCCAGGATTAAAATTAAGACAAATTTTAAAAGTTTGTAACTTAATAAATTATTTTTTTTTAAAATTAGGTAAAAAATAAATTTTTGGAAATGCCAGAAACTCTCATTTTTTCAAAAAATAATAAAATACCCCAAACAAATATTAAAATTTTAATCGGAAAATGGTTATTAATTAATAATAAAAATAAAATGGGTAAGTATAAAATTTTTCAATCTCTAATTACAAAAGATAAAAAATTGGAAGAATTTGAATATTTAAAAAAGATTTATAATCGAGTTACAAAAAGATTAACTCCACTTTTAAACACAATTCATAAAAAAAGATATAATCAAAAAGAGTGGCAAATTTTGATATTTTATTTTTTACACAACTATATTTTCCTAGCTTATGATAAATGGAAGATTATTAAAAAGCTGAAAAGAAAGATTAATTTAAATCCAGTTGAAATATTTTCTTTTTCAAAGAATTTTTTTTCTACAGAAGATACAAGAAGTTTTTATGATCAATTAAAAACAGATCTATGGGATGATTGGTTATTTTCTCAAATCATTAAATATCAAAAGATTGAATATTATGAAAAAAAAATTAAGACCCATAGAAAATTTTTTAACAATTCAAATAATTTTAGAAATTTAAAACTACAAAAATTTTTTTTAAAAAAAAATAAGGATGAGTATTTTTTGAAAAGTCTAGAATTACCAAGGTTTCTTAAAGTAAAGCTGAATCTGCATCTAAATAAAAATATTCCAATTTACAACAATTTAAAACTTAAAAATAATTCGGATTTTTGGACTGAAAGAGATTTATTCAAAAAAATTGACTCTAAAGACAAATTTGAAAAATTTATTTACAATACTTTACCAGAAGTTTTTCCTAAAAGTTATCTAGAAAATTTTAAATTGATAGAAAATAATTTAAATTTACTCAATTGGCCTGAAAAACCAAAAATCATTTTTACTTCCTACGATCATTACTTTAATGATGCATTTAAAATTTATTCTATGAAAGAGACTTTCAGTGGTACAAAATTTTTTATACTTCAACATGGTCATCAAGGACATAATGATTTATGTGGATCTTTTTATGAAAAAAAAATTTGTGATAGATATTTTACATGGGGAAACAAATCTAAAGATAAAAAAGTTTTACCTTTATTTTGTAGTACCAATATTGGGAAAACTATTAAAAGAAACATTAAAAAAAATATCATGCTATCTTATACTGAATTTCCTATTAAACCATGGAAACAGCAAGCATATCCAAGAGTAATTGATGAAACCATTATATATAAGAATGATATTGTAAATTTTATAAGTGGCCTTAAAAAAAATTTACAAGACCAAATTATTTTAAAGTCTTTTCATTCAGATGGAAAAAATTTTATTACTGAACAGATAAAACAAAATTTTAAAAATATTAGTTTTATTATTACAGACAAAAAAAAAAGAGGTTATGAATTTTCTAATAATTTTAATTTAAATATAGAAACTATTAATTCTACAGGTTTTATAGAACTTTTATCAATGAATATTCCAGTAATTCTTATAACTAATAAAAAATTTTTTATTGTTAAAAAAGAATACAAAAAATATTATAATGAACTCATTAAAAGAAATATTATTTTTTTTGACATTAAAAAAGCATCAAATTTCATCAATCAAAATATCAATCAATTAGAAAATTGGTGGTTTGATAATTTAACTCAAAAAAAAATAAAATACTTTTGTGATCATTTATGTAGATACGAAAATGATAAAATTAAAGTATTTAAAAAAATATTAAAGGAAATAAGATAAATTAATATAATATGATATTAAAATTATTGATTTTGGATTTATTAAAAAAAGGTTTTATAAAAGTTATTTATTATTATAAACAGTTTAAAAATGTTTAATAAAAAAAATATATTAATAACTGGTGGCACAGGTTCTTTTGGAAATGAATTTGCTGATCATCTTCTGAAAAATTATAAGTGTAATAAAGTGATTATTTTTTCAAGAGATGAGTTAAAACAACATAATATGAGATTGAAATTAAGCAAATTTCAAAATTTAAGATTTCTAATTGGTGATATAAGAGATTTAGACAGACTAAAATTTGCTTTTAAAGACGTCGATTATATAGTTCATGCTGCCGCACTAAAACACGTCCCAATTGCAGAATATAATCCTCTAGAGTTTATCAAAACAAACATTATTGGATCAAGTAATATAGTTTCTGCAGCTTTAGATAATAAAGTAAAAAAAGTTATTGCCCTATCTACTGACAAGGCTGTAAATCCAATTAATTTATATGGAGCTACAAAACTTTGTGCAGAAAAAATATTTATTGATGCAAATGCTATTGCAGGAAAGAATTCTACAAAATTTAGTATAGTAAGATACGGAAATGTTTTAAATTCAAGAGGTTCAATAATTCCTTTAGTTTTAAATAATAAACAAAACAAAATAAAAGAAATTCCACTTACAGATGATAGGATGACACGTTTTTTTATAAGTTTAAACGATGCAGTAAAATTTGTTATAAAAAGTTTTGATTTGATGGACAAAGGTGAGGTATTTGTTCCAAAAATGCCATCAGTATTTATCAAAGATTTGATTAAAACAATATATCCATCGTGTAAACTTAAAAAAATAGGAATAAGGCCTGGAGAGAAAATTGATGAGGTTTTAATATCCTTAAATGAGTCATTGGATGCCTATGAGCTGAAGGATGGTTATGCATTGATTTCAAAAAAAAGCTATTTCTCAAACACTCTTAAAAAAAAGTTGAAGAAAAATAAAAATCCTTTTGAATATAGCTCAAAACAAAACCAAAATTTTTTAAATCAAACACAAATTTCTAAATTATTAAATAATAAACTTTAATGACTGATAATATTTGAAAATAAATCAAATTATAATTGGCGTTACACAATTTGGTATGCAGTATGGGATATTTAATAAATCTCATACAAATAAAAGAAAAAAATTAAAACAAATATTAGTTTTTTCTGCAAAAAAAAAAATTAAATCGTTATACACTTCAAAGTATTATGGTAATGCAAACTATTTATTAAAGTCTGAAAATTTGAGGAATTTTCATATATATTTAAAGTATAAACCTAAAGATTTATTAAATTCAAAATTCATTTATGATTTAAATAAAACAAAAAAATATTTTAAAAAAAATCTATTATTTTTAATGATTGACAATTTTGAAAAATTAGATGGCAAAGAAGCTTCAATGATTTATAGAATTTTAATCAATTTAAAAAAAAAAAAAGTAATAAAAAAATTTGGTTATTCGATTTATTCTTTTAGAAATTTAAAAGAAATTTGTAAAAGTTTTAAACCTGATATTGTGCAGTGTTCGTATAATGTAATGGATAGACGGCTAGATGAAAACATAAAACAACAATATTTTAAAAAAAATAAAATAGAAATACATGTTAGATCTATTTTTCTTCAAGGCCTATTACTTGTGGATCCTCTTAAGTTACCAAAAAAATTTTTAAAATGGAAAAAAAACTTTGAGACATTTAGTGATTTAATGAAATATCAAAATATTTCCAAATTAAGTGGGTGTTTTAATTTTGTTCAAAGAAATAAAAATATAAATAAAATATTGGTGGGTGTAGATAATTTAGAGCAACTTTTAGAAATCTACAATATTAAGATTAATAAAAAGATAAAATATCCAAAAAATTATATTAAAAGTGAAAAATTAATTAACCCATCACTATGGTAAAAAATTTAAATATAATTGCTATAGTTCAAGCAAGATTATCTTCCAAAAGATTTCCATCTAAGGTTTTAAAAAAAATTGGTGGGCTAACCATGATAGAGTTGGTTTATAAAAGATTACAACTATCAAAATACTTGCATGATATAGTTTTTGCGATACCTAAAAATCAACTAAATAAAAAATTGGAAATTTTTTTAAAAAAAAGAAAAATCAAATATTTCAAAGGTAGCGAAAAAAATGTAGCTGGTCGATATCTTGGTGCAGCTCAAAAGTTTAGAGCCAGTATTATTGTTAGAGTTACTTCAGACTGTCCATTAGTAGATCCTAAAATTTTGGATAAAATGCTTAAAATTTTTAAAAATAGTAAATTGGATTATCTGGCTAATATTAAAGATCCACTGAACAAAAAAATTAATTTTCATTATCCTGATGGTTTTGATTTAGAAATTTTTACTTTAAATTGTTTTGCAAGAGCAAATTCGTTAATTAAATCCCAATTTGATAAAGAGCATGTAACTACCTTTATTCGAAATTCAAATCTTTTCAAAAAAAATTTATTAAGATAAATAAAGACTTAACAAATCTAAAATTATCTGTAGATACTGAAGAAAATTTAAAAGATGTCACTGAAATATTTAAAATTTTTAGTCCTAACATAAATTTTTCTTTTAATGATCTTTTGAATGATAAGAAAATTAAATTGATGATCAAAAAAAAACAAAATAATAAATATACAAGATCAAAAGAAATTCAGAAAAGCCTAAAAGTCTGGTCAAGAGCCAAAAAAATTATACCAGGGGGTACTATGTTGTTATCCAAAAATCCTGACCGATATCTCCCTAATGCTTGGCCAACATATTTTAAAAAGGCGAAAGGCTGTATAATAACAGATTTAGATAATAATAAATTTAAAGATTTTTCAACAATGGGTGTTGGTACAAATGTTTTGGGCTATGGAAATAATCAGGTGGATAAGGCGGTTAATAATGTAATTAAAAAAGGAAATCTATCTACTCTAAATTGTAAAGAAGAGGTACTATTGGCAGAAAAGTTAATTGAAATCCACCCATGGTTTCAAATGGTAAAGTTTGCTCGAACAGGAGGAGAAGCAAATTCAATAGCAGTAAGAATAGCAAGAGCTGCTTCAGGTAGAGATAATATAGCAATTTGTGGTTACCATGGTTGGCATGATTGGTACCTTTCTACAAATCTCAACTTAACAAAAAATAATAATTTAAATAGTCATTTAATGGAAAATTTAAATATAAGTGGTGTCCCAAAAAAATTAAAGAATACAGTTTTTTCTTTTCACTATGGTGACTTTAAAGCTTTAGAAAATTTAGTTTTAAATAAGAAAATTGGTGTTATTAAAATGGAAATATGTAGAAATACAGAACCAAATAAAGTTTTTCTAAAAAAAGTAAGAAAAATTGCATCAAAATATAAAATTGTTTTAATTTTTGATGAGTGCACAACTGGTTTTAGAGGGAACTTTGGAGGGATGCATAAGAAAATTAATATTTATCCAGATATTTGTATTTTTGGAAAAACTTTAGGTAATGGTTATGCAATCACTTCGATTATTGGTAAAAAAGAGATTATGGAGTGTGCAAACAATAGTTTTATAAGTAGCACTTTCTGGACAGAGAGAATTGGCCCTACTGCAGGATTAAAAACTATCGAGGTGATGAAAAAAATTAAATCCTGGCAGATAATTAATGATGTTGGAAACAAAATTAGAAAAGGCTGGAAACAATTGTTTAAGCTTCATGAATTAAAAACTAGTATAAATGGTGTGCCCTCTCTTACCAACTTTACTTTTCAAAGCTCAAAACATCAAGCATATAAAACATTTATTACTCAAGAGATGTTGAAAAAAAACTTTTTGGCTACTAATACAATTTATCCCTGTATAAAACATAATGATCGTTTTGTTGAAATGTATCTTGAAAATTTAGACAAAATTTTAAAAATTATTGGTTATTGTGAAAATAATGGCCAAGATATTAACAAATATCTTGATCACAAAGTAAGTAAAAGAGATTTCTATAGATTTAATTGATAATGAAAAAAATTTTAATTTTTGCTGCTCACCCAGACGATGAACTTTTAGGATGTGGTGCAACAATATTAAAATTAAAAAAAAAAGGATTTAAGGTAAAAACCTTCTTTTTTGGTGATGGTGAGAGTTCTAGAAAAAAAAATAAAAAGACGATTTTTAAATCAATAACTATCAGAGAAAAACAAGCACTAGAAGTTTCAAAAAAAGCTGGATTTGAAAAACCTGGTTTTCAAAGACTCCCTGATAATAAATTAGATAGTGTTCCATTACTTGATATTGTTAAATTTATCGAGAAACAAATAAAATTAAATAAACCTGAAATAGTTTTTACTCATTTTGAAAATGATTTAAATATTGATCATCAAATTATATATAAGGCAGTTGTGACTGCCTCAAGGCCTTTGTCCAAAACATTTGTAAAAAAAATTTACAGCTTTGAAATACCATCGAGTACAGACTTTTCTTTGAGCGCCAACCCGAAAAAAATTTTTAACCCGAACTTTTTTGTTGATGTTGAGAAAACTATTATAAAGAAACTTCAATTATTAAAGATATACAAGAACGAAATAAAAAAATGGCCTCATCCAAGATCATTAAAATCTATTAAAAATTTATCAATGCTAAGAGGTTCTCAAATTGGAAGAAAATATGCTGAGGCATTTATATTAGTTAGAGAGTTAAAGTAATTATAAAATAAATGAATATCCTCTTTACATGTGCATGCGGACAAAAATCTGAGAAGTTATTTTATATTTTAAAAAAAAATTTTAAAAAAAAAATTAATATCATTGGTTGTGATATAAAAAAAAAAATTGGAAAATCTAATCTTGATCATTTTGAAAAAATTAAATTTACAAGTAATAGAATATTTTTAAATCAGATTTTAAGATTATGTGAAAAATACAAAATTAATTTTCTATTTGCTTCTGCTGATAGAGAATTAGAAATTTTGTCAAAAAATAAAAATAAATTCAAAAAAATAAAAACAATCGTTTTAATTAATGAAATGAATTATACAAAAATATTTAATGATAAATTTAAAACTTATGAGTTTCTTAAAAAGATAAATATTGAACTTCCAAAGTACAAATTAATTAAAAAATATTCAAGTATAGAGAAAGACCTCAAAGAATTTGGATATCCTAAAAGATCTGTAATTGTAAAGTCAAGATATGGAATAGGCGGTCGCGGAGTTCACCTTCTTTTGGGAGATAAAAAAATTGATATAAAAAAGTACAAATGGTTTGGAAATAATGGTAGAGAAAAAAAAATTTTCTTTTTAACAAAAAATATAAAAAAGAAAATTTTTCATCCAAATAAGTCAATAATAATGGAGGCATTAGTAAGTCCTAGTTATGATGTTGATGTACTTAAAATTAACAAAAATTATATGACCAGCATCAGAAAGCGACTTAACCCATCTGGAATTCCCTACAAAGGAAGTAAAATTGTGAAAAATAAAAAAATAGAAATGATCATAAAAAAAATTTTGAAAAAGTTTGATTTGAAATTTATTTTAGATTTTGATTTTATGACTCATGATGAAACTAAAAGACCAATAATCTGTGAAATTAATACAAGACCTAGTGGAAGTATTGTAGACTCTGAAATTCAAGGTAAGAAAATCTTTACCAAATTTTTGAAAATTTTGTTAAAAAGTTAAATATTATGTTTTCTCAAAATTTTAAAATATCAAATCTTCATTTATCATCTAAATCTAAGACTATTGTTATTTCTGAGATAGGCATTAATCACGAGGGAAATTTCTTGAAATGTTTAAAAATGATAGATCAAGCAAATAAAGTTGGAGCTGATTTAATAAAATTACAGGTAGTTGAACCCAGTGCTAATTATGAAAAAACAACAAAGTCTTATAAGATCTTTAAAAATTCAGTTTTATCAGATGAAAAAATATTCAAGATCTATGATTATTGTAAAAATAAAAAAATAAATATTTTTTCTACATTTGATAGAGAAAAGTTTGAGCTTTTCAGAAAGATAAAACAACCCTGTTATAAAATATCCTCAAGTTTATTTTATGATTATTATTTAATAAGAGATATATTAAATATGAATAGGCCAGTATTAATTTCTACAGGTGTGGCAGATTTGAAAGATATTGATACAATGATTGGATTACTAAAAAATCATAAAAATAAAAAAATTTGTTTTTTACATTGCAGATCATTATACCCAACTGAAAATTCTAAACTAAATTTGTCAAGGATTGAATATATTTCAAAAAAATATAAAATGATATCTGGTTATTCAGATCACACCACCGGATATGAAGTTCCTATTACTGCAGTTAACATGGGGGCAAAAATAATCGAAAAACATTTTACCTTAGATAGCAAAAGAAAAGGTTTTGATCACGCGATTTCCTTAGAGCCCAATCAATTTTCATTAATGGTAAAAAAAATTAGAAAATATGAACAGATGATAGGAGATACTAATTTTAAAATATTTGATAAAAGCAAAGATGCATTGAAAATTAAGTCAATAATAAGAGGCTATAAATTAATTAAAGATGTAAAAAAAAATAGCATTTTAAAAAAAAATGATTTTTCCACTATAAGAATGTCAAATATTAATAATGTTATTAAATTTAGTAAAATTATAAAATCTATACTTTATAAAAGAATAAAAAAAAATCTTCAAAAAGGCAAAATTTTATCACTAAAAGATTTTAAGATTTAATAAAAAGTATCTATTTTTAATGATGAGAGGTTAAATAAATATTTTTTCTTTCAAAATCTTTAATTAATTTATCTTCCCAAGAAATATTCAAATTATTTCTAAAAAAGCCATTTAGCTCTTCTGGATTAAAAGTTGTTTTAGGATCATAACCATCGTAAGAAATTAATGATATTTCTTTTGTTTTAAATTTTTCTATATAATTAACGTAATTTTCTATAACTTTTTTTGGCATCTCAACAAAACTTGCTGCATTATGAAAGTGGTCTATTTCGGTGTATACTTTCTCTAATAGCCATGGAGGTATACACAAAATTTCTAAATCATCATTATTTGAAAATGATATTTTATCCAATTTTTTTAAATTGATATAATCTTTAACTTTATTTCCATAATGATGTTTTAAATATATTGTGCCAACAAAAATGTTCGGGACTATATCTAAATAAAGAATTTTTTTTATATTAGGAAAATTCGTAATCAAAAAATGTATATTTGCACCGAAACCACCTCCAATTTCAAAGAAGGTTTGAATTTTTCCAAAATTAAAAAATTTTGACAATTTATTTATTCTGTCAGCTACGTTTAAATAGCTACATGAGTATTCTTTTTTTTTGTGTATAAAAGATTGTATACAACCAAATTCAGTTGTGTTTTCAAATTTAAATTTATTAATTAAATCTAACACGTCTTTATTATTTTTATAAACAATTGCTTGATTTTGTATAAATTTATTGAGATAATTTTTTGTTATTCTAAGTTGTGCGTCAAAAATTTTATTTAAAATAGGTAAAGAAAATATTTTTCCAATAATTCTTCCCTTTACGTTAAACTCTTTTCTCACATCTAAAACTAAATTATCAGTAAATGATGTTCCAACACCAGAATTATAACCTCTAAAATTTTCTAAGCCATTTTTTTTTATTTCGATAATTATTTTCCTTCCTTTATAGTCCCAATAAGATCCAGCTGAATATAATTTTTTATTTATCTTTCTTTCATCTTTAATTAGATTATCGAGCAAAATCATTTTTTAAATATATTTAATAGAAAAGTATTTTATTAATTAACATATTTAAATAAAAATTAAAATTTTATAATTATTACTAACTTATCAGTAATTTTATTAGACAAATAAATTTTGATAAATAATAAAAATTTTTTGGTAGTGTTAGTAAATAATTGTATTATACACATGAGTTTCAAAAATTCAAAATTAAGATTATTTAGAACTATATGAACATAGCTTTTAGAACAGATAGTTCATTTAAATTAGGAACAGGTCATATTCATAGATGCCTAAGTTTGGCAAGAGAATTTAAAAAAAAAAAAGTAAATTGTTATTTTTTTTCGAATGATGATCCTGGAAACATTAATAATTTAGTCAAAAGAGAATTCGCTTTGTACAATTTATCAAAAATATATTCAAAAGATATTTTTACTTTAAAAAAAAATTATGTTGATGCAGATTTAACAATTAGATTGATTAAAAAATTAGAAGTGGATTTAATATTTTTAGACAACTATTCAATTAAAAGAGATTGGGAAAAAAAAGTATCAAAATTTTGTAAAATAGCTCTAATATCTGATGTTAATAATCGAAAAAGTTTTTGTGATTATTATATCAATTACAATTTACCATATGAAAATAAAAGTTTGGCAAAAAACCTTAAGAAAGATTGCGTAAAACTTCTCGGACCTGAGTATTCTATAATTAAAGACCTTCCAAATTTGAACATTAAAGGAAAAATAAAAAAAAAAATTACTATATTTATGGGTGGTGTTGATAAAAAAAATTATACGAGTAAATTAATTTCTATTCTCTCTAATAAACTTTTTGCAAAGTTTAGAAAAGAAATTATTGTTGGTCAAAAAAATAATAAATTAGTTCATTTACAAAAACAAACTAGAAAACTTAAAAACTTCAAAATTACTATTGGTAATAAAAAAAGTTTATATCCTTTTTTTATAAATTCTAAACTAGTGATAACATCTTTAGGAACCTCAATGTATGAACATTTAACATTAGGTATTAATTCTATCGTAATAGCTCAAAATAACATTCAAAAAAGAATTATTAAAAACATTTCGCTATATAATTTGATAAATTTTATAGATAATTACAAAAATATTAATAAAAATTATGTATATAAAGTCTTAAATCAAAAAAAATTTTCAAAAAAAAAAAAAGAATTGTCTAACTTATTTGATCGAAAAGGCTCAAGCAGAATTGTAAATTTTTTTATGACTAAAAATATTTTTCAAAATGTGGAATTAAGAAAAGCAACAACAAAAGATAAATATTTTTTGTTTAAACTTATTAATGAGCCTTTGGTAATGAAAAACTCATTAACTAATAAAATTGTAAAATTTAATGAACATAATAATTGGTTCAATAAAGTTTTAAAAAAAAGAAATTCAAAAATATTTATTTTTCAAAATTTGAGTCATAAATTAGGTCAAATACAATTTGATAAAGTTTCAACCAATAAAACTTATATAACCTATTCTGTATCGAGTGAGTTTAGAGGTAATAATATAGGTTTTGAAATGATTAATTTAGCCTTAAAAAAGAGAATTTGCAGAACTGAGGCATATGCTATTGTTAGAAAAAATGATTATGCTTCAAAAAAAATTTTTAGAAAATTAGGCTTTAAATTAGTTAAGATTGATCAACAAAAAAAATTTATTTATCATTTAAAAAATAATTAAAGTCATCTATAAATGCTAAGTCACGTTCAATTTTAAACAATAAAAATTTGATATGAAAAAAAAAATTGAAAAACCAAATCTCAATTTTTGGAAAAAAAAAAAGATTTTAGTTACCGGTCATACAGGATTTAAAGGTGGATGGCTATGTATGATATTGCATCAATTAGGATGCGAGATTAGTGGTTTGGCATTAAATCCTTCTGGCAAAAATAATTTTTTCAAGAGTGTAAATTTGGGTAGAATTTTGAAGTACGATTTCAGACAAAATATTGGTGATCTCAAAAAATTAGAAAAATCTGTTAAAAAATGTAATCCAGATATTGTTTTTCATTTGGCAGCTCAGTCAAGTGTTATACAAAGTTTTAAAGATTCACATGATACTATTATTTCAAATGTATTGGGAACTGTTAACTTATTGGAAGTAATAAAAAAAAACAAAAGAATAAAATCAGCAATTTTTGTAACAACAGATAAAGTCTATCAAAATTATAAATTTAGGAAATTCTTTGATGAAAATTCCCAATTGGGTGGGGATGATATTTATAGTGGTAGTAAAGCTTGTTGTGAATTATTAGTCCATAGTTATAGAAAATCTTTTATTGAAAAATCAAAATGTAATATATCTACAGTTAGGGCAGGAAATTGTTTTGGTGGAGGAGATTGGACACCAGAAAGAATAGTAAAAGATATTATAGAAAATTTCTTAAGAAATAAGATATTAAAATTGAGAAGTCCAGAGGCAACTAGGCCATGGCAGCATGTGATTGAACCATTAGTTGGATATTTGTTACTTGCAGAAAAATTATCAAATAAAAATGGTAAATTTTACTCAAAACCATGGAACTTTGGACCAAGCCTACATCAAAATATGAAGGTTAGAGATTTGGTAAATATTTTTAAAAAAAAAATGGGCTCAAAATCAAAAATATTAATAAATAAAAAAGATAGAAAATTTCATAATAGAAAAATAAATATTTTTGAATCAAAACACTTAAATATAAATAGTAATAAAACATATAAAAAATTAAGATGGAAACCCAGATTATCAATTAATGACTCAGTTCAATTGACAATTGATTGGTATAAAGCTTTTAAAAAGAAAAAAAATTTATTTGAATTATCAAAAAGCCAAATAAACGAATATTTGAAGACATAAGTAAATAAAAAATGGAGTTTGTTCGTAAGCGCCAGATTTTTGGTAATCAATAGGTATATATGAATAATAGAATTACTTTTGAAAATAAAAGAAAAGATGAATTGTAGAAATTGTAAAAATAGAAATATGAAAAAAATAATTTTTATTGGGAAACAACCTTTAAGTGGTGTTTTCTTAAAAAAAAAAAATTATAACTTAAAAAAGTACCCACTAGATTTGTTCATATGTAAAAAATGTAGCCTTATTCAACTTGGTAAAAATGCTCCAGTAAATAAAATGTTCGGAGAAACTTATGGTTATCAATCTTCGATTAGTAAATTAATGACTAATCATTTAAAAAAAATTTATCAAAAATTAGTTTTAAAAAAATATATAGACAATAAATCTTCCATAATTGATATTGGAAGTAATGATGGGACCTTTTTAAATTTTTTTAAAAAAAGTAATAAGCTTTATGGAATTGATCCAACTTCAAGTAAATTTAAAAAATTTTATAAACCACACATCAAAAGAATAACTAATTTTTTTTCATATGAAAATTTAAAAAAAAAACTCAAGTCCTCTGACCCAAAGAAATTTGATTTAATCTCATCAATAGCAATGTTCTATGACGTAAATAATCCTAATAAATTTTGTAATGATATATCGATGCTATTAAAGCCTAATGGTATTTGGATTGTTGAATTCTCATATTTTCCTTTATTACTAAAAAATTTAACATACGATCAAATTTGTCATGAACATGTGACTTATCTGACTTTGGGTATTTTTAAAAATATTGCTGAAAATAATAATCTTAAAATTATTGAAATTTCACTAAATGAAATTAATGGAGGTAGTATTCAAATAATCTGTACAAAAAAAACCTCAAATAAAAAAGTTGATACAAAGAAAATAAAAACTTTGTTAGAGGATGAGAAAAAAATACAAAATAGAACATATCAAAATTTTAATAAAAGAATTAATAGGTTAAAAAGAGAAATTAATGTCTTTTTAATGAAGAATAAAAAAAAAATTATTTATGGATATGGAGCATCTACTAAAGGAAATGTTATTTTAAACTTTTGTAATATTAAAAATGAGAACATCAAAAATATTTGTGATGCGAATATTTTAAAAAAAGGTTTATTTACTCCTGGGTCAAATATACAAATTATATCTAAAAAAAAAATGAGAAATGATCATCCTGATTTTCTAGTCGTTTTAATTTGGTCTTTTAGAAAAGAGATAATAAGAGAGGAGATTGATTATTTAAAAAAAGGAGGTAAGTTAGTTTTTTTACTTCCAAGATTTCATATAATTGATAAAAAAAATTATAAAAACTATTTAAATAAAAGTTTTATTGAACAATCTTATAGTTATTAACATTAAATGAATATTGGGATTTGTATACCTACGTATAATAGATTTGATGAGCTGAAAAACTGTTTAAATTCAATTTATATTGCTTATTTAAGATTTTCCAAAATAAGATTAGAGATTTGTATTTCAGATAATAGTGAAAGTAATCGAAACTTAAAAACTGTTAATTTTTATAAAAAAAAATTTAAGAATAAAGTAAGTATAAAGTATCAAAGATTTAAATCAAATAAAGGTGTTGCAATTAATTATTTAAAATGCATTTCCATGTCAAACTCAGAGTTTGTTTGGACTATTGGAGACGATGACTTAATAACTCATGATTCTCTTTTAATTATTAATAAATTGATTCATAAAAGACACATAGATTACTTTTTTATTAACTCCTACATATTAAGATCAAAAATTTTTGAAAAAGGGTTAGTAGACACAAGAAAACTTCCAAAAAATATGGAACCTTTCTCAAAGATTAAAAAAAACATGGAATTAGAATTTTTTGAATTGATTGATCCAAAAGTTAGTTATGATTTTCTAATGGCAATATTTTTTTCTTTATTTAGAAAACAAAAATGGGATGATAATATAAAAATTTTGAATAAAAAAAAAATTGAAAATAAAAATTGGTTGTCAAATTTTGAAAATTCTTGTTTTAATCAAATTGTATTTGTTGAAGCATTTAGAAATTCAAAAGCATATTTTCAGTCGAAACCATTAAGCATTAACACGTTTGAAAGTCGTGAATGGAGATCAATGTACGATTTCCTTGAAATTGTAAGATTTCCTGAAATATTAGAACACTACAGAAAAAAAGGGCTTGGTTTATTTAGATACATATATTGCAAGAATTACTCTCTAAGAAATTTTTTTAATTTTTTTTTAAAAATTTATTTGAATAGAAACCAAAATTCTGGCTGGAAATACGTAAATGTTTATAGTCATATTTTGACCAATATTTTTTACCCAAATGCATTTATGTCAATCTTCTACTTTTTGTTCAGAAGAATAAAAAAATTTTTAAATTTATTTTTTAGATGAAAATTTTAATAATTTGTGCGGGTGATAGATCTGATCATGCAATAGCTCTTAGCTGTATAAAATATGTTCATAAGACTAATTTAGACGAAATTACTGTATGTTTATTGGATAAAAATAAAAAAATATTAAAATTTTTAAAAGAAAAAAAAATTTCCTATGTAAACTCTAAATTCAAAAAATTTTTCGATAGTGTAAAAAAAAATGAGTATGAATGGTTATTGAATATTTGGGGTTATAAAATTTTAAAAAATAAATTTCTTAAGAAATTTAAAAAAAATTTAAATCTTCATCCTTCCTATTTACCTTATAGTAGAGGTCGTGATCCATATTACTTTTCTTTAATAAACAATACACCAATAGGCATTTGTATTCATGAGATGGACTCTACAATTGATGGGGGAAAATATTATATTAGAAAAAAATTCAAAAAAACCTTTCCATCAACCGCTGGAATGGTATTTGATAAATGCCTTAGAGAAATAAAAAATTTATTTATAAAAGAATGGATTAAAATTAGAAATGAAAAAATAAAACCAAAAATTTTCAGTCCAAAAGTTTTTATAATTAATAAAAGGAAAACATTAATTAAAAAAAATTTTCTTGATTTAGATGATAAAAAAAATTTAAGTATTAAAAGATTTGTATTAAATTGTTTAGCACAAGATTTTAAGTTTCTTAAGCAACAAATAAAAATTTATAACAAGATTTTTGATGTCCAGTTAAAATTAAAAAATGCAAAAAAGAAGGTTTGGAAACAATAAATGGGTAAAATTAGAACAGCGATAATTTTATGCGGAGGAAGAGGACTAAGATTGGGTTCAATATCAAAGAAGATACCCAAATCTTTGGTAAAAATTCAAGGTAAACCAATTCTATGGTATATAATAAATCATCTGAAGAAGAATGATTTTAACCATTTAATTTTACCATTAGGTTATAAAGGAAATTTGATAAGAAATTATTTAAAAAAAGAAAAATTTTTTAATATTAAAATAGATTTGGTGAATACTGGAATCAATTCGAATATAGGTAAAAGAATTCAACAAGTTACAAAAAAAATAAGATCAGAAAATCTACTTATACTTAATGGTGATGCTATTTTTAATTTTAATTTAAATAAAGTTTTTAAGGATCATATAAAACAAAAAATTTATACAACCTTCTTGAATACGGAAAGCACCTATCATTTTGGAACAGTTTGTGTGAAAAATAACAAAGTAGTAAATTTTGAAAGAAATATAGTGTTTGAGTCTGTTAATGTTAAAAATAAAAAAAATATGATAGCATTTAATTACGCCGGAATAGTAATAATAAATAAAAAAATTTTGATAAATAGTTCTAAAATTTATCAAGATTCAGAAAACTTTGAAAAAAAACTTTACCCATTTCTGATTAAAAAATATCCGTCAAGATTAGTAAAAATGAATGGTTTTTTTCATTCAATAGATAACGTAAAAGATATTGAAATTGCAAAAAAAAAAAAATTAAGAAAAATTTTAAATATTAAAGGTATAACTAGTGCTAAAGCAAAATAATCAAATAAGACTTTTTAAGCCATCATTTGATAATGAGGAAATTAAATCAATTAAGGGTGTTTTTAAATCACCATGGCTTGGTTACGGTAGTAAAGTAAAAGAATTTGAAAATAAGTTTTCAAAATTTTTAGGGTCAAAATTTGCTATAGGCTTAAATTCATGTACAGCTGCTCTACACTTATCCCTAGCAGTAAACCGATTTAAAAGAAAAAAAAAGGTATTAGTTCCAGTTATGACTTTTAGCGCAACTGCGGCTGCAATTCTATATAATGATCTTGAACCAGTATTTGTAGATATTAATTCGCATAATTTAAATTTAAATTTTGAGGATTTAAAAAGGAAATATTCAAAGGATTGTGTTGCTCTAATGGCGGTTCATTTTGGAGGTCACCCATGTGAAATGGACAAAATAACAAGTTGGGCGAAGAAGAAAAAGCTTATTGTTATAGAAGATTGTGCGCATACTTGTGGGGGAGAATTCAAAGGGCGAAAATTAGGTACTTGGGGTGATTTTGGTTGTTATAGTTTTGAGGACAAAAAAATAATATCAACAGGTGATGGTGGAAGTTTATGCTCAAAAAGTAAAAAAAATTTTAATCTTTTAAAATCTATTTCTTTTCATGGATGGAGTAAGGATCCATGGGAAAGACATTTAAAAAGAGGAAAAATTAATCATTGGTATTATCAAGTCGAAAATTTAGGATTTAAATATAACATGACTAATTTAATTGCATCAATAGCAATACCACAATTAAAAAAATTAAAAAAATTTAATAAAATAAGAATTCAACTATTAAATAGATATTTAGTTGAGCTAAAAGATTTAAAACATTTTAAATTTGCAATTGATTACAAGCTAAAAAATTCTTGTTATTGGTTGTTTATTTTAAAAACAAAAAAAAGGGATACATTTATTAATTTTCTTAAGTCAAAAGGCATTTCATCTACTGTCCATCTAATGCCTTTAAATTACCACCCATTGTATAAAAAGTATAAAGCTAAAACACCAATATCAAATCAAATTTGGAAGGAACTTGTAAGTTTACCATTGTTCATTGATATGAAAAAAAGTCAGTTAGATTATATAGTTAAAACAATAAAACAATTTGATAACAATTATAATAATTATTAGATTAGTTTTAGCTGGATTTTTAGATAAAATAAAACATATAATAAGATAGTTTACTTAATAAAGTTTATTTAATATTAATGATAGCAGGAATTACAATCACCCCTTTAAAAATCATTCCCGATGATAGAGGAAAAGTAATGCACATGTTAAGAAATGATAGTTCAATTTTTAAAAGTTTTGGGGAGATTTATTTTTCAACAATATTCAAAAATAAAATAAAAGCATGGCATTTACACAAAGAAAATTTTTTGAATTATACCTGTGTATCAGGTGAAGTAAGATTAGTTCTTTTTGACGACAGAGAAGAGAGCAATACAAAAAATCAATTTCAAGAAATAATTCTTAGCCCTAAAAATTATTTTTTAGTCACTATTCCACCATTTGTTTGGAATGGATTCAAAGGTATTGGAAGCGATGAGTCAATAATTGCAAATTGTTTAACGGCACCTCATAATGAGAAAGAAATGGTAAGAAGAGATCCAAAAGATAATTATTTTAATTATAATTGGTAAATTAAAAATGAAATTGATTCTTTTAGCTGCTGGAGGGAGAGCGGGATCAGATTTTTTTCATAGCTTGCTAGATGAACACCCAGAGATTCTTCAATTTCCTGGATACTTTAGAGTCGATGATAATTTAAAACTGATTTTAAAAACACATAGTTTAAAAGAAAAAGCAAAATTATTTATAAAATTTTACCCAGAATTTTTTAATTCAAAATTAAATAAATTAGAAAGATGGGATAGATTGGGAGAAAAAAAACAAAGTGAATTTAGAGTTGATAAAAAAAAATTTATTAATTATTTTTATAAACTGACGCACAAAAAAAAAATAAAGATAATTATAATATATTAATTAATTTACATTTAGCTTATTTTTTAACAAGGAAAAAAAAAATTAAGAATTTAAAAATTTTATTTGTACATACTCATTTATTGAACTGGACAAAAAAATTTATTGATATTTTTAAAGTTAAAAAAGTAGATATTATACACACGATAAGACACCCGCTATCCTCATTGACTTCACCAGTAAAATCATGGCTAATATTCAATAATGGAAAGTCATTTTTTCCAAAAGATTTATTTTATCAAATTGATACAGTTGTTAATTGTATCTATGATTTAAAAAAATTAGGAAAGGTTCACATTATAACTTTAGAAAGACTTCATTTGGAAAATAATGTTTTAATGAAAAAATTTTGTAACAAGTTTAAAATTAGTTATAAATCGTCTTTAAAAAATTCAACAAAAAATGGTCTAAAATGGTGGGGCGATCAGATAAGTGGTAAGTATTTAAATGGTATCAATAAAAATTTCCAGATTAAGATTTATGAAAGGCATTTTTACAAAAAAGACTTAATTTTTTTTCAAAATTTGACTCAAGAAATTATAAAAAAATACAATTATAAATTTTATTATGCTAGAAAAAATAATTTATTCAATATTGCACCAATGAAATGTGAGATAGCTGTTTGGAAGAATACTTTTAAGCAATTGTTTGCTTATAAATTTCGTTGGAAACATTTATTGTCAATTCCAATATTTTACTTAATTAGAATCATATTGATTAATAAGATAATAATTAACTTAAAAAAAAGTAGTTTACCGAAGCAGATTTAATTTATTAAATGAAAAAAAAAGGTATTTTATTTTGGATAACAGGTTTATCAGGGTCAGGAAAAACTACATTAGCAAAAAAAATTTTTAAATTTATCACTAACAAATATGGTCAAACAATTATAGTCAGTGGAGACGATATTAGGAAAATTTTTGATTATGAAAAATTTGATAAAAAATCAAGATTAAAATACGCTTTAAGTTATTGTAAATTATGTAAATTAATTACTGAACAAGGTACAAACGTACTAATCTCTACAGTAAGTATGTACCATAGAATAAGAAATTGGAATAAAAAAAATATAAAAAATTATCTTGAGATTTATATCGAAGCTGACATAGAAAATTTAATAAAGAATAAAAAAAAATTTTTCTATCAAACAAAATTAAAAAACATTGTCGGAAAAAATATTAAAGCAGAATTTCCGAAAAAACCAGATATTATAATTCAAAATAATTTTGATAAGTCCATTAATAAATTAAAAATTGAGTTAATTAAAAAAATTAAATTAAAATTAAAATGATAAAATCTTATAAAAATAAAGAGCCTTTTGGTACTTTCATAAGAAAATTTAGAATCAAAAAAAATATTGGTCAGAGGGAATTGGCAAATAAAATAAATATTGCTCCGTCATATTTAAATGATATTGAAAAGAATAAACGTACAGCTCCAAAAAAAGAATTAATTAAAAAAATTTCAGATGTTTTAGAAATCAATTTAGAATTTTTGTATGATTTAGCAGGAAGCTCAAAAAATAAAATTGCTCCTGACATTGAGGAATTTATATTAAATAACCCGATAATATCTTCTTTATTGAGGACAATTAAGGAAAATAAAATAAGCAATAATGAAATTGAACAATTAGAAAATAAATTTGATAAATCAAATATTAAAGCATTAATCATAGCTGCTGGTTTAGGAAGTCGGCTAAAAAAACATACAGAAAATCTTCCAAAATGTATGTTAGATTTTGGTGGAAAAACTTTACTTCAGCGACAATTAGATGCTTATAAAAGGTTTGGTATTAACGATGTAAGTTTAATCAGAGGATATAAAAAAGAAAAAATAACATATAACGGAATAAGATATTTTGAAAATACAGATTATAAAAATAATAATATTTTGAATTCTATTTTTTATGCTGAAAAAGTAATTAATGGAAATATTATAATCTCTTACTCAGATATTTTGTTCGACTCCTCAGTAGTTCAAAGAGCTCTTGACTCTGATCATGATATTTCTGTAGTTGTTGATATAGATTGGAGGGGCTATTATGTTGGTAGAAAAGATCATCCAATTTCAGAAGCAGAAAATGTAATATTTAATTCTAACAATGAAGTTGAAAAAATTGGAAAAATAAATACTGGCAACGAGGAAGTTCACGGGGAATTCATTGGTATGATCAAATTGTCTAATCGCGGCACAGAAATATTCAAACATCATTTTCACAGATTAAAGAAAATTTATTGGAATAAGCCTTTTCAAAGAGCAAAAATTTTTCAGAAAGCCTATCTTACTGATTTTATTCAAGAATTAGTCGATATTGGTATCAAAGTT
>MDSZ01021743.1_pt1 | contig 21289 bp, 17 predicted proteins | sample 811201 | NCBI WGS metagenome assembly MDSZ01 (sample SAMN05326647, study PRJNA326480) | marine metagenome | isolation source: seawater | place: Indian Ocean: North | collected 2010 | reverse complement strand
TTCGAGCAATCCGCCCATGCCCAGAGCATGCTCAATCAGTTGCTTCCAGACCTTATGATGTTCTCGATTCCGAGGAAGCCAGAAAAGAAGCTGCGGGCAACAAAAATTCCTTTCTTCGGGTGATCAAGCCAGAGATCGACCTGCCTGAATCTACCAATCTTTACGCAGATGAAGTTTACAACTCAGGCAAAAAGACATTTGCTCAAATGATCGAGGATGGAATCTTTCAGTTGGATGCTTCCCCATCCTTCTATATCTACCGTTTGACCATGGATGGTCGTACGCAAACAGGAATGGTTGGATGCTGTCATTTTGAGGAGTACTATGATGGAAGGATCAAGAAGCATGAACTTACCCGGACCGCCAAAGAAAATGACCGGGTAAAACATGTTGAAACTCTTGAGGCCAATGCGGAGCCCGTCTTTTTCTCTTATCGAGGTCAAAGTGAAATTGATCAAATCGTAGATGACATAACCAAAACAAAAGCAGTCTACGACTTTTCTGCCGATGATGGGATTCGGCACGAGCTATGGGTTTGCGAAGACCCGGAGACAATCGAGACTTTATCTGCCCATTTTGCAACTTTGGACTCCTTATATGTAGCCGATGGTCATCATCGTACTGCCGCAGCAGCCAGAGTAGGTAAAAAGCGTAAGGAAAATAACCCGTCTCATACTGGTGAAGAAGAGTACAATTTCTTTTTAGCCGTTTTATTTCCGGACGATCAGTTGAAAATCTTTGATTATAACCGGGTAGTAAAAGATTTGAATGGTCAATCTCAGGAGTCCTACCTGGAAAACTTATCCAAATATTTTGAGATCGAAAAATCAGATTTTGCTACAGTCAAACCATCAAAAATCCGAGAGTTTGCGATGTATCTTCCCGGTCAGTGGTATCGCCTTACACCCCGGGAAGTGGTCAGGTCGGAAGATCCCGTAGCAGACTTGGATGTCACGATTCTGTCCCAATTTATTTTGCAACCAATCCTGCAGATTGGTGATCTGAGAAAAAGCGAAAGAATTGATTTTGTCGGTGGAATCCGCGGACTATCTGAACTTTCTCATCGAGTGGACTCTGGTGAGATGGCAGTTGCTTTTGCCCTTTATCCAGTAAGCATGGATCAGTTGCTTGCTATTGCTGATGCTGGAGAAATTATGCCCCCCAAGACTACCTGGTTCGAGCCTAAGCTAAGGAGCGGTCTTTTTGTACATTCTATCAAGGATTGATCCGGAAAAAATCCCGGATACTTCTGGGTGGTTGGAAGCTTGTTCCCAGGGAACGAGTCTCATATTGTAAGGAGAGATGAAACTTTTGGTATTAAGTGCTTCTACTGGAGGAGGTCACGATATGCGTGCCTTTGCTCTTCGTGACTGGTGGCACCAGGAGGGTGGGGAATGCGAGGTTTTTCACCCACTAGAAAGCACTTTTTGGGGCTACCGGTTAGGTTGCCAATTCTACAATCTTATACAGAAGAAACTTCCCTTGCTTCATTTTTTCTATTTTCACTTTCTTGAATATGCCTCGATGCACAAGAATGCCTCCAGGATTATTGGGGCGAAAAATTTTGCTCAAAAAATAAAATTATCCGCTCCCGATTTGATTGTCTCAACTCATGCCCATTTAAATCACGGATATTTTGAACTCAGTAGGCTTTCTTCTGAGAAACAGTCACCCTTTGTGGTGTATTGTGGAGAATTAGCAGATGGTCAGGGTTTTTCCAGGCATTGGATCAATCCAAAGAACGATCTGTTTGTCAGTCCCTTTGAAGAGGGCAACCTTGCTGCCCGGATGAGGGGAATGCTCCCGGGAAAAACTTTGGTTGCGGGACCTCTCTTGCGGAAGCCCTTTTACAGAGGGAATCATAGATTTGACAGATCGGAGGTGATTAAAGATTTGGGCCTTGATCCCCGTCTGCCTATTTATCTTTTAGGAACAGGAGCAAATGGGGTGAACCACCACATTCCAGTTATAAAGGCGCTCAACCAAGCCCAGATCGATTGTCAAATCTTGGCACTATGCGGACGGAATGTTAAGACTCACCGCTTGATCCAAAAACTTGCACCGACAAGTCGCAACATGGTGGTGCCATTTGCCCATATCGAGGCCCAATCAATCATCGACTTGCTCAAGGTTGCTACATGGATGCTGGCCCGACCTGGTGCCGGTTTGACAACCGAGGCTATGGTTACTGGTTGTCCGGTAATTTTTGACTTAAGTGGTGGGTGTATGCCTCAAGAAAAAAATAACCTCAACTTTTGGAAGGCCCGAGCAGGTACTATCCTGACCTCTTCTTCGCCTGCTCAACTCATCCAACTGATCCGGTCTGATTGTCAGGTTCCTCAATTGAAAATCCCACTGCAGACATCTCCTCATCTTCTTCTCAATGCCCTTTTGAAATTGGGAGAATCTAAACCGAAAAAATGATGATGGAAGAGAGGTTACCACTCTTGGCTGCTGCTCAGTCCATCTATGCCTGTGCCCGAGGGCTTTTCCCCAGCAAAAGTGCCCGGTTTTTGGCCCCCCAGCTTTTACCCAATGATACAATCGCTTTGGGGAATTCCCTGATTTTTAGCGATGATCAATTCGGTAATCTTTTGAAAAATGGATGGGGTATGCCTAAAATAGGAGGATTATTATTATCGCCTTGCCGATCCTTCTGTATTCTCTCCTGCCTTTGGAAAATCGGAAATTTGTATAAGGTAGAAAACGGCCAAAGATTTGCTCCGCTTCTTCTGGGGGGCTCTTTAGAGGCAATTTGTACATACATGAATTCTCATTGTGAAGCAGGCAGGGTGTTTGAGAGCGAAAAAGATTCCTCGATATTCATAAGGATTGCGGAAACAGGCAGTGAATATTTCATATGTTACGATTCGCCCATTGGGTGGTCCCTAAAGCAAGTTCAGGAGAGAATTTCTCCATCTGCCAGCTTGACATTTAAAAGCCTCGGAATTGCCCAAAAGGCAGCACTTGGAAAACTCGATTTCTGGCTTGCGTTGTCAATGGGTGATATCCTCCTTGCTGGTCGTATTCCAATGCTTGAAAAATTTGGATATGTTGCAAGGATTGCCCAACGGGAGATTCCCCTGCCAAAATGAATAAAAGAAAACAGTCTGAACTTCTTTTTAAACGGGCAAATCATGTTATCCCTACTGGGATTTATGGGCATGTTGCTCCCGGGGCGGGGTTACCTCAGGATTTTCCTCATTATTGCCTGTCTGGAACGGGTTGCCGATTTACCGATGTGGACGGAAAGGAATGGTTGGATTTTATGTGCGGATTTGGCTCGGTGCTGCATGGCTACCGTAACCCAATCATTGAAAGTGCGGTGCAAGAGCAGCACTCTTATGGTGCCGTATTCAATCAGCCCAGTAAATTGATGGTTGAACTGGCAGAAAAACTGGTCGAACAGATTGATTTTGCCAAGTGGGCGGTGTTTGCAAAAAACGGGTCGGATCTTACCACTTGGGCGATACGGGTTGCTAGAGAACAGACTGGCAGAGAGTATGTGATCAAGGCGAAAGGGGCATATCATGGGGTGGACGCTTGGTGTGACCCAGGCCTTGGCGGACGGATTGCATCGGATCGGGCACACATTGAAGAGTTTGAGTGGAATGATTTTGATCAGCTTGAATCTCTTTTCAGGAAGCATAATGATAAAATTGCAGCGGTCATTCTTACTCCCTACCATCATCCATCCTTTGGCCCATCTATTTTACCGGCCGGCTCGTTTTGGAATGATGTGGAAACTCTATGCCGTGATCGTGGAACTGCTTTGGTACTGGACGATGTCCGCTGTGGGGGGCGACTAAATGAGGGTGGTTCTCACAGGTACTTTGGGTTTACTCCAGATCTGGCCGTTTATTCCAAGGCCCTGGGTAATGGGTATGCAATTTCAGCATGCGTAGGATCCAATCTTTTTCGGGCCGGTGCTTCGGAAGTCTTTCTAACAGGAAGTTGTTGGAATGATGCCTTTGCCATGGCTGCCGCTCTGGCATGCCTGAGCCTTTCCAACGAACAAAAGACCGCAAATTCTGTACTGTGCAAAGGAAATATTTTTTGTGAGCAGCTTGAATCCATCGCCCAACAATTTGGAATTCCCCTGAAAATGACCGGGGTACAATCGATGCCTTATCCATGGATAGAAGGGGATGATGATCATTATCAAATCCAGTCATTGTGCAAAATTGCCGCTTCCTTTGGGCTCTATTTTCACCCCCATCACAACTGGTTTATTAGTGATGCGATGACCGATAATGATCTCGAGCAGGCAATTTCTTTATCCGCTCAAGCATTTCAGCAATATGAGTCTGAAAACCTTTCGGGCAGAAAATAATTGGAGTAAATCTCTTATTTTTGGTTGGATAAATCGCGTTGTCTTTCCTTTTCGATTCACCCATTCTGAAATTATGTTGTTATCCTTTTCTCATGCTTGATGATTCATCCATATTAGTCACCGGAGGGACCGGTTCTTTCGGAAAAGAGTTCATTCGCGCGGTTTTGCGTACTTCCCGCCCGCGTCGCATCATTGTTTATTCACGAGACGAATGGAAACAATCCGAAATGCAGAAACAGGAGGATTTTCAAGATCGATCAGTACGCTTTTTTCTGGGTGATGTGAGGGATAAAGACCGGCTTTCATTGGCCATGCGCAATGTGGACTATGTTATTCATGCTGCTGCCCTCAAGCAAGTTCCCGCAGCTGAATATAACCCCCATGAATTTATCAAGACCAATGTCAATGGTGCAACCAACATAGTGGAGGCTGCAATTGGAGCCGGTGTAAAACGGGTTGTTGCTCTGAGCACCGACAAAGCGGTCAATCCGGTCAATCTCTATGGTGCAACCAAACTTTGCTCGGACAAAGTTTTCATCGCTGCAAACAGCTATGCTGGGGGAGGGGGTACTACTTTTTCGGTGGTTCGTTATGGCAATGTGGTAGGCAGTCGCGGAAGTGTGATACCACTTTTCCAAAAACAACGGGAGACGGGAGAAATAACCATAACCAATCCCGATATGACCCGCTTTCTTATTACTTTGCAACAGGGAGTGGACTTTGTTTTGCAAAGTTTGGAAAATATGGTCGGAGGCGAATTGTTCGTCCCGAAAATTCCTGCATGTTCTGTTGATCAATTGGCAGAGGTTTTGGCTCCGGATTGCTCAAGAAAGATCATTGGATTACGACCAGGGGAAAAAATGCACGAAATTCTGATTCCATCGGATGAAGCCCGGAATGTTCTTGAATTTGATGATCATTTTGTCATCCAACCTGTTCAGGCATTTTGGGGAAATAAGATTGGTATTCTTGGGGGAGTCAGTTGTGCACAAGACTTTCATTATACCAGTAACCACAATTGCGATTCATTGAGCATCGAACAACTTACCAGTCTGCTCACCGCTTACCTGCCTAATTGAAGTCCTCCATCCTTTGGAAATTATTTCCCGAATTTCAGATATATCAATTCCTCCTTTTTTAGTGGCGGAAATGTCTGGTAATCATGGATCAGACATAGAAAAAGCAATCCGATTGATCGTTGCTGCAAAGGAAGCGGGTGCCGATGCCATAAAATTACAGACCTACCGTCCCGATACTATTACCGTTGAAGGTAAGGATGATCGATTTTTACTGAAATCGGGCCTTTGGAAAGGCAGGTATCTTCACGATCTTTATCAACAGGCAATGACACCGTGGGAATGGCATCCTGTACTTTTTCGGGAAGCTTCCAAATTAGGGCTTATATGTTTTAGTTCCCCCTTTGATGAAACTGCGGTTGACTTTCTTGAGGATTCTCTTGACCCACCTCTTTACAAGGTTGCCTCTTTTGAATTGAATCACTTTCCCATGCTTCAAAGAATAGGGGCGACCGGCAAGCCTGTGCTGGCAAGCATCGGTGTTTCCCAAAAGGATGAAATTATTCAGGCTATTAGGGTTCTAGAAAATGCAGGGTGCCCAAGGGTGGTGCTATTGCATTGCGTGAGTGAATACCCCGCAAATCCGGGTGATTTTTGTCTGCAAAATATGCCCAAGCTCAAAGAAGAATATGGAGTGGAATTTGGTCTTTCTGATCATTCGACCGGGCACTTGGTTGCGGTTGCGGCAACTGCATTGGGTGCTCGGGTTATTGAAAAGCATATTTGTTTGGATCGGGACAAATCCTCAATAGATGGCGGTTTTTCTATGTTGCCCGATGAATTTGGTGAGATGGCACATGCGGTGCGAACGACACACCAAGCAATTTCTGGCAATCAAGTACCCCAGGGACCTGCGGTTTTTAAACGGTCCATCCTGGTATCCTCCGCGGTGCGTGCAGGAGACCTTCTGACTTCTGAAAACCTCAGAATTGCCCGCCCGGGTGATGGTTTGTGCCCGAGTCGGTGGTCCGAGGTAATCAACACCTATGCGACCCAAGATTTGCCCGTTGGTCACCCCCTTTCGGAACAAGATTTCAGGCTCAAGTAAATTTCTTTTTGCAACCTAGAAACTTCAAGCAACTTTGCATATTCCGCCAGAAAGTGCTAAGTTATAGGGTGGTTTTGCCTGATCCCAAAATTAGAGATATTGACTTGCCTGATTTCAAGGGTACGCCAGAAGAAAGGCTACGGGCTGCATGTGTATGGGTAGCAGATAACTCACCCGGCAGGCAACTTACCCTGGAAGAAATCGGAAAAATTATGGGGGTAACACGGGAGAGAGTCAGGCAAATAGAAGCTCACGCTCTGCGCAAACTCAGGCATCCTTCAAGGATTCGCTTTCTGCAGGAATCCTGATTTGTAAACCTCAGGAACAGCTCACTAATCAATGAGCATTTCTTTGGCCGACTTGCCTTGTGGAATCATGGGCAAAACATGTTCGGTGTAAGGCACGATAACCTCGAGGAGGTAAGGCTCATCCGTAGCGAGCATCTCTTTGATTGCATCACGTAATTCTTCTCGTTTGCTCACTCTTCTTGCCTTAACCCCAAATCCCTCGCACATCTTGATGTAATCAGGATAGATTGCATCCAGGTTCTCAGGCCCACCAATATTTTCTGGATCACATAGAATGGTGTGGCCACGCACAGACTCATAAAACCTGTCCTCCCATTGGACCACCATGCCTAGGTGTTGATTATTCAGAAGTAAGCACTTGGCATTGATTTTCTCAATTTTGGCTGTGGCTAATTCCTGAACATTCATCAAAAATGAACCATCCCCATCAATATCAATTACCTCTTTGTCGGGGCGGGCGACTTTGGCCCCCACAGCGGCGGGGTAGCCAAACCCCATCGTTCCTAGACCAAGCGAAGAAATGTAGGTGCGGGGCTCTTTAAACCGATAGTATTGGGCAGCCCACATTTGATGCTGGCCAACCCCGGTGGTGATGATGGCATCTCCTTTTGATTCCTGGTAAAGTACATCTACTGCTTCCTGGGAAGTGATGTGTTTGCCTTTGTCATATTTAAAAGGGTATTTTTTCTTCCATCCGGATATGGTTTCGCTCCACTCAGAAAGATCAGGCTTGGCAAAATTGTTCTTTTGGATCAGTTCGGACAATCTTTTTAGGGCATATTTGATATCTGATTTGATGGGAAAATGGGCATGGACATTTTTATTATGTTCCGATTGATCAACATCGAAATGAATCACATATGCATCGGGTGCATATTTACTAACAAGTCCGGTAATGCGGTCATCAAAGCGAGCACCTGCACAGATCAATAAGTCACTCTCGCAAACTGCCCAGTTACCAGCAACTGTGCCATGCATGCCATACCAGTACAGCGATTGTTTGTGATCCGGATCAAAGGCTCCCAGACCCATGAGCGTGTGAGCAACTGGTAGGCCCGTGAGTTCTGCAAATTCATGAAGTTCTTCATGAGCCTCGGCAGAAATAATGCCTCCTCCGGTGTAAAGAACTGGTTTTTTAGCTTTGGAAATTAGTTCGAGAACTTCCAACAATTCTTCATCCGTTGCTTGTGGGTGGTCCAGTTTATAGCCCTCTAATGGCCCGACCTCATCGGGAAAAAAGGGCTCGAATACTTTTTGTTGAACATCCTTGGGAATATCAATTACCACTGGTCCAGGTCTGCCACTTGTGGCCAGGTAAAAGGCTTCCTTCACAATTTTGGGAAGATCTTCCGCAGTCAGCACCAAATAACTGTGCTTCACAATGGGAAGGGTCATTCCAAAAAAATCAGTTTCCTGAAATGCAGCCTTACCGATGAATTGCTGGTAGACCTGCCCGGTTATGGCTACCAGGGGAATGCTATCCATAAAGGCATCGGCAATGCAGGTGACTAAATTAGTCGCTCCAGGACCGGAAGTCGCCATGCATACTCCGGCCTTACCGGTGGCTCGGGCATATCCATGAGCCATAAAACCACCTCCCTGTTCCTGTCTGGGGAGAATAGTACGAATCTTTTCAGACCTGGTTAAGGATTGGTGGAGCTCCATAGAAGCTCCTCCAGGATAGGCAAAGACCACATCTACACCCTCGCGTTCAAGTGCAGATACGAGAACATCCGCACCCTTCATGGCGGGGCCAAGCTCGCCTGCTTCTTCGGGTTTTGGTGAGGTTATGGTTTGTGTGCTCATAATAGTTGCTTTGGATTTGCAGTATCGAACATGTCTTACTTCGCCGTGTTTTACAAGGTGAAAGCCCATTGATCAAAATGACCTTTTGCATCCTTTTCATTTGCACAAAACCAAAACTTGCCCCGTCACCCAATTAGCGCGAAGCTATGTTCCAATGACCAACAGCAAAAAGCCAATAGGTATCAAAACAGCCAACTGGGGTGCGGTCCGGTTACTTCTTGATGACGAGTCGGAGGTTGTTCGTGATGGCTTGATTAAATTGCTGCAGAATACTCCCGAGGAAGGGAGGGAATTCCTTATTGGTCTATCTCAGGGGGACGATTCCTATCTCGCCAAGCATGCGCAAAATATGATTGAGAAGCTCGGCTGGATAGATGGTGCCGGTGATTTTTTCCGTTTTATTCGTTCGCTCCGTTATGAACTGGAAACCGGTTGGTTTTTATTAGATCGGGTGGTCTATCCCGATTTTGAGACTTCGACCTATTCTTTTTTTCTGGATAAATTGGCAGATCGTTGCCGGGAATTATTGCTTCAACCATCTAATCCACGGATGACTTGTGAAGTGATCAACCGGGTGGTTTTTCATGAGTATGGATTTCGTGGAGCACGGGAAAATTTTGAAAACCCTGAGAATAGTTTTCTCCACCGGGTGCTCGACCGTCGGGAAGGTTTGCCCATTTCGCTCTGCGTGGTTTATATATTGGTCGCCCGGCGTATCGGTTTTGAGTTAGACCCAATTGGAACCCCGGGTCGCTTTATGGTTGGTTGTTTTGCGGAGCGTCATCCTTTTTACATTGATTGCTGGGCAGGAGGAAAATTCATGGAGCTCGATCAGATGGAGGATAAACTGGGAGTTTTGCCCGATGAGGAGTCCGGTGCCACTTTACTTCCGGTTACGGTTGCCGAAACTTTGTCGCGGGCCTGCCGAAATCTCTGCCGCCATTATAAATCTGCCCAGGATTTGGGAAGAACAAGGATGTTTGAATCCTTTGTTTTAGAATTCGAAAGGGTTCATCAGGAAGCATCCAATGCTTGAGCAGACCTTTCTTCTTGATCAGCTGACCGACCTGCCTGCCGATGAGGTTGGGCTTGCTGTGCTTGGCTATCCGATTGCACACTCGATCAGTCCTCAACTGCACGAAGCTGCCCTTGAGGTTTTGGCAGAAAAGGAAGCGGAGTTTAAACGATGGCATTATCGCAAGATTGAGGTCCCTCCGGAAGACCTGCACATTGCCTTGCCTAGACTTGCCCAGCTTGGCTTTCGTGGATTAAACCTTACCATTCCGCATAAAGTGGATGTGTTACCGCACCTTTGCTCGATTGATGATCGTGCCCGGGCCATGGGGGCAGTCAATACCCTGAGCTGGGAAAATGGTGGATGGAAGGGGTATAACACCGATGGGGTTGGGTTATCCCGGGCTATCAGGCAAGCATTTCATCGATCGGTCGAGGAATTTGATGTGTTGGTATTGGGTGCAGGTGGAGCTGCCCGGGCAGCAGTTGCACAGTGCCTATTTGAGGGGTGTGCAAGCCTGAGTCTTTTCAATCGGTCGGTCGATCGTGCGGAGCAATTATGCCTTGCCCTGAAAGAAAACGGTTTAAAGCAGGAAATTTCAGTGATTGAATCTTTTTCTGCTCCCTTTGAGAACACTGACCGCCCCGTTCTGGTGATCAATGCCACTTCCCTTGGCCTGCAGGTGGATGATCCTCCACCGGTCGATTTAGACTATTTTAAGGGTGATACCTGTGTCTATGATATGGTCTACAATCCCCCGGTTACCGAACTGTTATCTCAGGCAAAAAGAAATGGATTTTCTTGGGCCAATGGACTGGGCATGCTAGTGGGGCAGGCTGCCCGTTCTCTTGAAATATGGTCGGGCAGGTCAGTTTCTGCAGATGCAATGAGCCGGGCAGCAACCAGTGCAATGATCGGCAGATGACAGAATTATTCTATTCAAGGGAAATTTCCCCCTGGTTGGGATTTGTAATTGGTGCCTGCCTCGGAAGTTTTCTCAATGTGGTGGCTCATCGTGTGCCGCGGGAATTGTCTGTTATCAGCCCGGGCTCGAGTTGTCCAAACTGTTCGGCTTCCATACCATGGATGTTGAATATACCTGTTCTCGGATGGCTTGTGCTTAAGGGACGTGCCCGTTGTTGTGACAGCCGGATTTCTCCCCGATATTTCATCATCGAATTATTAGTCGGTCTGGTGTTCTCAGGCATTTTTTTCTCTTTTACCAACCATCAGGACTGGGGCATGCTTCTGGCATCTTCTGCTTTTGCCTGGCTATTAATCGGGGTGGTGGTGATTGACTTTGAAACCATGCTTATTCCTGACCGTTTCAGCATAGGTGGAGCCTGTGCGGGGTTTGTTCTTTCCCTCTATTTTCCTTCCATTCATGGGGTCCATTTTCATCCCTACGGTCTGGAGAGCTTACAGTCTGGGTACAGCAGTCTGCTCGGGATATTGATTGGTTCGGGATGTCTTTATTGGATTGGTGCACTTGCGGGCCGGGCATTTGGACGTGAAGCGTTGGGGGAGGGCGATGTTAAATTACTCGGATGTATCGGTGCATTTTGTGGATGCAAAGGTGCGATTTTTTCTATCTTTGGTGGGGCCCTGACCGGATGCCTATTTTTGATTCCGGTATACCTTTGGCAAAAGTTACGCCCTTCGGTTAGTAAAGATAATAACGCATTGGCTTTTGGTCAGGAAATTCCATTCGGTCCCTATCTCGCCCTCGCGGCACTCGGGTATTTCTTTTTTTTTAAAGATCTGATTAATCCATGGTTTAAATGGATGAACGAGCTTGTTCCATAATTTCTTTTCTGAGCAAAAAATTGACAGACATATTTACTTCCCTGTTTTGCATTTATCGATTTTGGCGTTGAAGAATGGGTTAAACCTAGGCATTCATTTGCATAGCCAGCAAACTTACACCCCACCCTTAAACCAGATACATGAAAAAATTGCTTGTTGCCAATCGAAGTGAGATCGCAGTGCGTATCTTTCGGTCCGCCACGGAATTAAACCTTAGAACTGTCGCAATTTATGCGGAGGAAGATCGTTTTGGAGTACACCGGTTCAAAGCGGATGAAGCCTACCTGATAGGCAAGGGAAAAGGCCCGGTCGCAGCCTACCTGGATATTGATTCAATCATTGCGTTGGCTAAAGATAAGGGTGTGGACATGATCCACCCGGGATATGGATTTCTCTCGGAAAACCCAAACTTTGCCCGTGCCTGCGATGAAGCTGGTATTACTTTTATCGGTCCCCGCCCAGAACTTATCGAGCGGATGGGAGACAAAGTGGCTGCGAAGAAAGCTGCGGAGGAGGCGGGTGTGCCCACTCTTCCAGCTACGCCTAATCCAGTTTCCAAGCCTGCAGATGCGTTGAAGTGGGGCCGGAAAATTGGATTTCCTCTGATTATCAAGGCGGCATTTGGTGGTGGTGGACGCGGCATGCGTGTGGTTATGGACGAAAAAGATCTCAAGCCCATGCTGGAAGAAGCTCAGGGCGAGGCTGAGCGTGCATTCGGCAATCCGGCGGTATTCCTGGAAAGATATGTCGGAAGGGCCAAGCATTTGGAAGTACAGATCCTCGGCGATCGCAAGGGCAATGTGGTTCATCTTCATGAACGTGATTGTTCGGTCCAGCGACGATATCAAAAAGTAGTCGAGGTAGCCCCGTCCATTGGATTGCCTGATAATGTGGTCAAGGAGCTTTGTGACGCGGGTGTGCAATTGGCCGAGAAAATTGGTTATGACAATGCGGGTACGGTCGAATTTCTCCTCGATCAGGACAGCAATGAGTGGTTCTTCATTGAGATGAATCCGCGTATCCAGGTCGAGCACACGGTGACAGAGCAAATAACGGGAATTGATATCGTACGCTCGCAGATTCTTGTGGCTATGGACCAACCGCTGCATGGGAAAAGAATTGGTATTCCTCAACAAAAAGACATTCCCAGAAATGGCTGTGCTGTTCAGTGCCGGGTAACCACGGAAGACCCGGAGAAAGAATTTACTCCTGATTATGGAAAGATTCTCAGCTATCGTTCATCGGCCGGATTTGGAGTGCGTTTGGATGGTGCGATGGGCGATACCGGATCGATCATTACTCCCTTTTATGATTCCTTGCTGGTTAAGATAACCACATCCGGTCCCAATCTATCCCAGGCTTTAGACCGTATGCATCGGGCTTTGAGGGAAATGCGCATCCGGGGAGTGAAGACAAATATTCCTTTTTTGGAAAATGTTATTTCGCACAAGGAATTCGTTGCTGGTCTGGCTTCGACCAAGATGATCGATGTCACACCGGAGCTTTTCCGTTTTAAACCACGGAGAGACCGGGCCTCGCGCCTGCTCAATTACCTCGGCGAGATTGTGGTTAATGGAAATCCACAAGTCAAAGGTCGTGAAAGAATCAAAAATCCCCTGCCTTTGATTGTTCCCGAGCATGACCCCAAAGAATCCCCCCCTCGTGGAACGCGGGATCTTTTGCTCTCCGAGGGAGCCGTGAAATTTTCTCAATGGCTCCGCCAGCAAAAGCGTTTAATGGTTACGGACACAACCTTGCGTGATGCGCATCAGTCTCTTTTTGCTGCTCGTATGCGCACTTATGATATGCTCACCGTGGCCGACTTTATCGCCCGTCGTCTACCCGGGTTGTTCAGCCTGGAAATGTGGGGCGGTGCGACCTTTGATACCTGTATGCGCTTTCTGGGTGAGTCTCCCTATGAACGGTTGAGGAAGTTGCGCGAGCGCGTGCCCAATATCCTTTTCCAGATGCTTTTGCGTGGTTCCAATGGGGTGGGGTATGCCAACTACCCGGACAATGTTGTGCGTGAGTTTATCGTTCATTCATCAGAAGCGGGAATGGATGTTTTCCGAATTTTTGATTCCCTCAATTATCTGCCCAATCTCAAGGTGGCCATGGAAACGGTAAGTGAGCGCACCAATTCATTGTGCGAAGCAGCGCTTTGTTACACTGGTGATTTTACCGATCCCAAGGAGGAGAAATATGTTCTCAATTACTATGTGGACCTTGCCAAGGAGTTGGAAAAAATGGGTGCTCATATCATTGCGATCAAAGATATGGCAGGCCTATGCCATCCCATTGCTGTCAATCGATTGGTCAAGGCACTGCGTAATGAGGTTTCATTGCCCATACACTTCCATACTCATGATTCCAGCGGTATTGCCTCTGCCTCTGTACTCAAGGCATCAGAGGCTGGTGTGGATGTGGTTGATCTTGCAGTTTCTTCCATGTCTGGCTGTACCAGCCAACCCAACCTTAATTCCATTGCTCATGCCTTGGGTAATGCTCCCCGTTCCACCGGATTGGATGTGGTCGCTCTTAATGAACTCTCAATATATTGGGAAGCAGTTCGTCAGTATTACGCCCCGTTTGACACCTCACCTCCTTTTGGCAGTGCAGAGGTTTTTCACCATCAAATGCCTGGTGGTCAGTATACTAACCTTCGGGAACAGGCAACTGCACTGGGACTGGGTAAGCGTTGGCCGGATGTGGTCAAGACCTATCAGCAGGTCAACCAATTGCTTGGTGATATTGTCAAGGTTACTCCCAGTAGTAAATGCGTGGGAGATCTTGCTATTTTTCTTATCACCAAAGGGGTCAAGCCTGAAGATATGATCAATTTACCTGCGGAGACCGGTTTTCCGGAGTCGGTTATTGATTTACTTTCTGGCAATCTCGGACAGCCCATGGGCGGTTGGCCCAAAGCGGTGCAAAAAGTCGTACTGGGTAAGCGAAAACCCATGCGGGGACGGCCCGGTGCATCCGCACCCAAAATTGATTTGAAAAAAGAGTTTGCCAGTCTTCAGAAAAAGATCGGACGCAAAGCCACCGATGACGATTTGTTTGCTCATCTCATGTATCCTCAGGTTTTCCAGGACTACCTTGGTTTTCGTGCAAAATATGGGGATGTTTCGGTACTTCCGACAACTTCTTATTTTCATGGGCTTGCCCTTGGCGAGGAAATATCCATCGAAATCGAGGAGGGAAAAACTCTTTTTATTAAACTGCTCAATGTTGGAGAGCCTGATGAGAAGGGAATACGATCGATCACTTTTGAACTTAACGGGAAGGCCAGAACCACCCTAATTGAGGATAAGTCAGTCAAGGGTGATGCAAAAGCCCGTGAAAAAGCCGACCCTGCCAATCCTCTTCATGTTGCGGCTCCTATCCCTGCGATGATCAGCAGCATTGCTACCAGCGTGGGTAAGCCTGTGAAAAAGGGAGAAAAAATTGCTGTTCTCGAAGCGATGAAGATGCAAACCACGCTCTACGCATCCGCCAATGGCACGGTCGATGAAATTCTTGTCCAAGTTGGAGAATCGGTGGAGTCTAAAGACCTAATTGCCAGACTCCGTGCCTAGGAATTGATTCTGTGAACCCCCTGAGCAAAGTCTTTTTTATAAAGCCCATCCTCATGGTTGGATTGCTTTGCGGGGGCGTGTCTATTTTTGCTCAGGACTTTGTTATTCCCGAACCTGCCCTGCAAAATGCTATCGCCAGGTCCCTGGGCGTTAGCGAACGCAGTCTATCAAAGTCTTTGGTCGAAAAAAAACTATTACGGTTGCAGGCAAACGATCTTGCCATCCGCGATCTGACCGGTCTTGAGCATGCCACGAACCTCGAATCCCTAGTCTTACGGGATAATTTAATTGATGACCTTTCTCCCATTCAGAACCTGTCTAAGCTTAAAAACCTCGACCTTTCGGGTAACCGGTTGACCAGTCTTCGCACGCTTGCTCCCTTGGCAGCTCCTTCGCTTCGTATCTTAAATCTTTCCCGGAATCGATTGCTTGGGCTCAGTGGAATAGATGGATTTCGTGCTCTTGCCCAACTTGATGTTTCCAGCAATGCCTTGATTGACCTGGAAGGAGTTGGAAAGTTGCGAGGACTGGTTAATTTATATGCTCAGGGTAATCAGCTTGGTAGAGTGGAAAAATTTGCTGACCGTAATCGTAACAAAGAATTTGATGTGGACGAGACCTTTACCGATGAGAGCGGGAATGGAAAGAGGGATACCGATCCATTGATTGAACTAAAGGGTATGCCCAAACTTGCTTCGCTGCATCTTTATGACAACCGTATCGTGATGCTTGATCAGTTGAGCGATCTACCGTCTCTTCACACCCTTTTGTTGTCTGGCAATATGATTGAGGAAATATTGCCTCTTTCCCGCTTTGAATCGCTCAAGATTCTGGCATTGGGTAATAATCGTATTCATACCCTCAAGGGCTTGCATGATCTAAAAAACCTCGAAAGATTAAATCTTTCTGAGAATCAAATCTGTGATTTGCGGGTTTTGCGCGATTTGAATAAGCTAAATGCCCTAGATTTAAACACCAATCTTATCACGGATGTGAGCGATCTGGCTGGCTTATCCAAAATTCATACTCTTGGACTCTCTAGAAATTTGATTCGTGACCCGTCCCCCGTATTGTCTTTGCCAAATCTACGCAGGATTATTTTGAGTTTTAATCAGATACCCGCGGATCGGGTACGGGTGAAAGATCAGCTTGCTCAGGCACAAGTCCGGGGAGTGTACCTCAATTTACGCAGTCAGTCGGGGTACCGTCCAAAGGTCAATAGTCTGGTTCGCTCACTCATTGGCCACCCTCAGTCCAATGTCATGCTTGGGAATTTACTCAGGCAGCAGGGGTATGCCTGCTTTATTGATCTTCTTTTGGACAATAATATTAAAGAGGAAGATATTGATGCTGCATGCCAGGCGTGGGAGGCTGCATTTAAGTTTGATCGATCCCTTTCGGATTTGCCATTTCCGGGAAAGTAAATTGTCGCTGCGGGTTCTTTTTTTGGATTTAGTTATCGAAGTAGAGCATTGCTCCCAGGATGACCGAAAGAATAATACCGATCAGATAAACCAGGCGAACTGCCAGTTTGTGAAATGCATGCGAGCGAATCAAGCGATCTAATGTCCTCCTGTACTCGCGCTTGAGTCGCTTTTTGAAACTGTTTGATTGTGTGGGCAAAACTAAGAATTTGAATCTTTGAAGGCTCACAGATTAACTGGCGAACCCATTTTTTCAAGAGTAGATTAAACTGTATTCTTCCGTCCTTTACAGGGTCGATAAAGTTGAATAGTACCTAGGAAGGATGGCAATCAATCAACGCACTATTCGCAAAGAACGAGCGGTACAGGGGAAATCCCTTCATACTGGCGAAGAAGTCACCCTGACTTTGAAACCGGCAGCACCTAATACGGGTTTTGTTTTTCGAAGGAACGATCTCTATGGAAAGCCGGAGATCAGGCCTTTGGCTGAAAATATTTCCGACCTCGTACGCAGCACTACTATAACCAACGGCAATGCCAAGGTGCACACCATTGAGCATGTGCTTAGTGCACTGACTGGTTGTGGGATTGACAATGCAGAGATTGAATTGGATGCCAGTGAACCTCCGATCATGGACGGATCTTCCCGTCCCTTTGTCAATCTGATCATGGAGGCCGAACCGGTCGATCAGGAAGAGGAGAGGGGTTTTATTGAAATTACCGAGCCTGTCTCGGTTACCTCTGGCAATCGTTCAATCATTGCCTTACCTCATGACGGATTCCGTATTACCTGTACCTCCGCAGATGACCGGGGTATCCATGTCCAACACCTTTCCATTGATATCGATCCGGAAACTTATGTCGCCCAGATTGCTCCGGCCCGAACTTTTACGATCTATGAGGAGATTGAGGAGCTTCTCAAGATCGGGAAAATTCAGGGGGGAAGTCTCGATAGTGCCATCGTGATCAAAGGAGATAAGGTTCTCTCCAAGGAACCACTTCGTTTTGAGGATGAATTTGTCCGTCACAAAATACTGGATATTGTGGGTGATTTTTCTTTATTGGGAAAATCCCTCAAGGCACACATCATTGCGGTTCGTCCCGGACATTCCCTTAACTCTCAACTCGTTTCTAAAATTATTGAGACTGCTGCGGGAAAAAAAGGAAAAGCATCCGTAGGTAAATCCCCCCGTAAATCTTATGTTCTGCCCGATGAAACAGAATTGGACATTAGGCGTGTGCTCGATGTTTTACCACATCGGTTCCCTTTTGTTCTGATCGACCGGGTGATTTCAATGGATGGCGATACCAGCCTGACCGCTCTCAAAAATGTCTCGGTCAATGAACCGTTTTTCCCCGGTCATTTTCCCGGTCACCCGGTCATGCCGGGAGTTTTGCAACTTGAGGCCATGGCCCAGGCTGCGGGAATTATGCTGCTTCGCAAGGGGTCGGCAGAAGGCAAGGTGGCATTTTTTATGAGTGCGGACAAAGTAAAGTTTCGTAAACCGGTGATTCCCGGGGATCAATTGATCATCGTGGCCACACTAGACAAAGTGAGGGGGAATAAATTAGCCACTGCCAAAGTGGAGTGTAAAGTGGCAGATCATGTGGTATCTTCTGCCAGTCTTATGTTCTCCATTGTCGATGCTGGGGATGATGCCTGATTGAAACCCGTTCATGTCTGTAAAAATCCATTCACAAGCCATTGTCGATTCCAGGGCCCAACTTGGAGAAGGAGTTGAAATTGGTCCTTTCTGTTATATCGGAGGAGGTGCAGTCATTGGGGATCATACCCGGGTATTGCATCATGCCACAATCGAGGGAAAAGTTACCCTGGGTCGTGGAAACACCATTTTCCCCTATGCCTTGATTGGTGGCCTGACTCATGATCTCAAGTATGACGGAGGCGAACCGGGTTTAAAAATCGGGGAGGGAAATATTTTTCGTGAATATGAGACTGCCCATGTGGCCACCAAAGCAGAGGATTTTACCACCATAGGATCGAATAATGTATTTCTTGCCTACAGTCATGTTGCTCATGATTGCCAGATTGGAGATCACCTGGTGATGAGCAGTCATTCCGCCCTGGGTGGTCATGTGGAAGTGGAAAACCATGTAAATATCGGGTGGGGTGCCGGGGTGCATCAGTTTTGCCGGCTTGGTCGGCATTGTATGGTCTCTGCCTGTTCCAAACTCGTGCAGGATGTTCCCCCCTTCATGTTGGCAGATGGTTCTCCCGCAGAAGTTCGTTCGATCAATAAGGTCGGTCTTGAACGGGCCGGTTTTGAATCTGCTGAAATCGAACTGATTCGTGCTGCTTTTAAAGTGCTCTACCGCAAAGACTTAAACCGTTCTCAGGCTTTGCAGCATTTGGAGGAAAATTTTACTACAGAAACCGACTCTGTCCTGGGCGAGATTATATCTTTTGCCCGAGCGAGTGCCCGGGGAATGGCCTAGGTATCAGAGGATCTGCAACCCATTTATGTGTTGCTTTCGAGGTTGGCCAGATATTCCCATGAATAAATACCTGAGGCGTGACCATCACTAAAGATCAACCGGACGGCATAGTTTCCCACCCGCTCAAAATCTCTGACTGCGACACCGGCATATTCCTGTAATTTGGTACCCCCGGAGATTTTACCAAAAATATCAGTTTCTCCGGTCTGTTCCGCGCTTGGAGAATTTGCCCGCAGTGTGGGGGAGTCGATTATTAATTCCTTACCGTCATTCCAGCACAGTGCCAAAAAATCTCCAACCACTTCAATTTTTTCCGGTGCGTCCATCTTTACCGATTGTTTAAAATAGGATGTGGTTTCAAATAAAAGAATCCAGACTGTTATTAGACCCGGGTGGTTCGGATGGAGGATTGCCCCCTCTATAGTAAGGATCAAGTACTTCGTTCTGAAAAGACCGACCAGGGTCGTCTCCCTCCCGGGCAGCACGGGCAAAATCTTCCTGTTCTCTGCGGATCAATTCTTCCTGTAAATCTTTGCCCTCAATCTCCTGGTCAAGGCTCCTCTCATCCCAGTACTTATCATTATGCACCTGGTTGGGTTGTGGTTTTTCAGGTAGATTATCAGACTTGACCACTTGCCAGTCAGGTTCCCTGGTGCAATCTATCCCGATATCATCTACGGTGTCTACACTGGGGGATGGTTCGCCTGGTTGTTGACAATGTTCATCCGTAGACAATGATTTTTTCTGTTCTTTTAAAGAGCCTCCCAGATCGAGATCATCCTCGGACTTGGTGACTTTGACAGAAGAATCGTTACCAGTCTTGGGGACTTCTGCGGGTTGCTGGTTTGCTTTTTCGAGATTTAATTCCCGAAATTTTTGCTCCATGGCAGGGGAAATTGCATCACTTGAATTTGATTCCATTGTTACCAATCTATGCTCAGAGCAAAATACTTGGCAAATTTAAACTTGTCACTGTGATAACCTCTGAAAGCTCTGCCTTTTTGATTGCGAAGATGTTCTCTTTTGTACATGTTTATAACCCTTATGCCTAGAGAAACAGTCATTTTAGAGTGCACCGAAGCACGTAAGGAAGGTAAACCACCTTCACGCTACCTAAGTTCCCGCAACAAAAAGTTGCAGACAGAAGCGGTGGAAAAGAAGAAGTACAACCCATTTCTTCGCCGCCGTACCCTTCATCGCGAAATCAAGAAAGCATAATTAATTTTCTCGCGGTCACTTGACCGAGGGTAATTTAATATTTTTTCTTTCTAAGAAAGTAAGTCGGTAATCTTTCTTGCCACCTCATTGAGCTCCTTGCTCGATGGATTTTCCGGGTTTGCCACCACCACTGGGGTGCCATGGTCTCCACCTAGACGTACTTCTTCATGGAGAGGTATCTCTCCCAGGAAGGGGCATTTCAGTGCCTGTGCAGTGGATGCCCCTCCTCCCTGACCAAATAAATGGTTTTTGTTCCCGCTTTCTTCATCGAGTAAATAGCTCATATTTTCCACAACGCCCAGAATTGGCACATTTACTTTTTCAAACATTCTGGCTCCTCGCCTGGCCACATCTACTGCGGCTTTCTGGGGAGTGGTGACAACCAGGGCACCGTCGAGTGGTAAGATCTGTGCTAAAGAGAGTTGAGCATCCCCGGTACCTGGTGGCAGGTCGATCAATAAAAAATCCAATTCTCCCCACACCACATTATGGGCAAATTGCTGGATAGTTTTCATGATCATTGGCCCCCGCCATACGACCGGACTTTCTTCATCAATCAATAAGCCCATAGATATTGTTTTAACTCCATAGCTTTCCACCGGAGCCAGGGTATTTTCACCGACGAGTTCGGGCCGGTCGGAAGTCCCAATTAATAAAGGGACCGATGGGCCATAAAGATCGCAGTCCATCAAGCCAATCTTCAGGGATTGTCCGTCCGGGTTCTTCATTCTGGCCAGGGCACAGGCAAGATTGACAGATAGCGTGGATTTTCCAACTCCTCCCTTACCGCTTGCAACTGCGATGATTCGTTTTACCTTGCTGAGGTTTTCACTTTGTTGCTGCGACTCATTCTGGCTGGAGGACGCACTCTTTTTTACCCGAATGATTACTTCGGTGTCTTCAATTGCATCATCGGCAAGCAGGGCTTCTTCCACCTCTTTTTGGATGGTCTTTGGGAGGGTCTGGTCCGCGGTGGATAGTTCGAGGATGACCCTGGCGGTATTTCCATTCATCTCTGTTAGTTGGACTAGACCAAAGGAGACCAGATCCCGGCTGAAGCCAGGATACTTAACCTGTTTGAGAATGTTTAAAATTGCTTGGTTGCTCATAAAGGAATCGGGATATCAAGAAAGTTCTCTGTGGTCTCGGCAAGGAGAAAAAAGTAAAACATACCGAAAGTTATTTTTGTCAGGCTTTATTCCCTGCCTTTGGGATAT
>MDSZ01128612.1_pt1 | contig 21292 bp, 22 predicted proteins | sample 811201 | NCBI WGS metagenome assembly MDSZ01 (sample SAMN05326647, study PRJNA326480) | marine metagenome | isolation source: seawater | place: Indian Ocean: North | collected 2010 | reverse complement strand
GGCTACCACTTCACCAAATAAAGGACCACGGCCAGCCTCATCAACACCACATACTATTTCTGCTTGCCATGCAGGAAAATCGAGGCCAAGTTGGTCAGACATGAGTTGACTCCTGCCCTGGCTGTTCCTTTATCACTTGCAGCACCACCTGTGCAGCTTGATGATCAGCATTCTGGGCTAGCTTATCATGTAATGCCAAAAAGGTGTTTTGTTGTTGGGCACGCACTTCATTATCAAATAAAAGAGCAGCCATCTTTTTGACCAATACATCGACTTGCACCTGCTCTTGGAGCAACTCCTCCACCACTCTATTACCCGCTAATAAATTGGGCAAGCTAACATAGGGCACCTGCAATTTGCGCTTGAATAAACGATAACTAATTGGCGACAGCCGATAACATACCAGCATAGGCTTGGAAAATAACATGGCTTCAAGGGTTGCTGTGCCTGAAGCTACCAAAACAGCATCGGCGGCAGCTAGGGCGGCACGTGTTTGATGCAGCACGATCATGATCGTATCAGCTTTGGTGCGGGTGGCGACCAAATTTTGCAACTCTTTATATCTGGCTTGATTTGCTGCTGCTAGGACTACTTGCAATTGTGGGTAACTGTCTTGTAACCGCAAAGCTGTATCAATAAATTGACTAGCTAACTGCTTTACCTCCATAGCACGACTGCCCGGCAACAGGGCTAACACGGGTGCATCTACTTTTAGTCCTAATTGGGTTTGGGCCCCTGCTTGATGCCATTCGCCAGGCAACTCATCTGCCAACCGATGACCCACAAAAGTAGCAGGAATATCATGTTGACGATAGTAAGGAATTTCAAATGGTAGTAGAGCTAAAACATGGTGACAGGCCTTCGCTACGGTAAAAACCCTATCTTCCCGCCAAGCCCAAACGGAAGGGCTGACATAGTGTACCGTGGGTATACCTGCTTGCTTCAGACGCGCCTCAAGTCCTAGGTTAAAATCTGGGGCATCAATACCAATCATGGCTAAGGGCGGTGTCGCTTGATATTTTTTAATCAAGCGGCGGCGCAAGAAAAGTAACTCAGGTAAGCGCCCTAGTACTTCTACCAAACCCATTACCGACAAGCGCTCCATCGGCACTAGACTATTAAAGCCAAGGGCCTCCATGGCCGGCCCACCAATACCCTCAAATTGCAAATTGGGATCACGCTCTAACAAAGCGGTCATTAGGCCAGCACCCAGTAGATCGCCAGAGGCTTCTCCGGCAATGATAACGATTGTCTTGCTAGTCATAAGGCCCGACGATTAGCGGATAATACCGCGGGTCGATGCCTGCAGAGATGCTACTAAAACAGTCACTTCGTTTACCTCAGGTACCATTTTCTGTAACTGAGCAATGGCTTCTTCTAAGGTGTTGCCCTGGCGGTAAATAACTTTATAGGCTTCACGTAAACCACGAATAGCCGATTTACTAAAACCCCGGCGCTTGAGGCCTTCAGTATTAATTCCATGAGGAGCAACAGCATTACCATTGGCCATCACAAAGGCAGGGATATCTTTCAAAACAACACTACCCGCTCCAGTCATACAATGGGCGCCTAGCTGGCAAAACTGGTGCACAGCTGTAAAGCCGCCTAAAATAGCGTGATCACTGATCTTAACATGGCCAGCAAGGGCGGCATTGTTGGCAATAATAATATTATTACCAACCACACAGTCATGAGCAATATGGACATTGGCCATCAGTAAATTATTGGAGCCAAGTTGCGTGATACCTGCATCTTGAATCGTGCCGCGGTGCAAAGTACAGCCTTCACGGATAATATTATTATCGCCTATAACTAGACGCGTAGGTTCACCTTTATACTTGAGATCCTGACAAGCCTCACCGACGGAACTAAACTGATAGATATGGTTATTGGCACCAATCTTAGTCGGCCCCTTGATAACCACATGGGACTCGATTTTAGTACCAGAGCCAATCTCGACATGGGGCCCAATAACACTGTAGGGGCCAACTTCAACGTCATCAGCTACAATAGCGGAGGCATCTATAAGTGCAGTTGGATGAATAGTCACGAAGTTATTACACCTTTCTATCGGCACACAGAATGGTGGCTGATGCTACCATATCGCCATCCACAGTAGCCTGACAATCAAACTTCCAAATACCGCGTTTCTCAGAGACGATGGCAGCTTCTAATTTTAATTGATCACCAGGCACCACAGGACGCTTAAAGCGTAACTTATCAGAGCCGACAAAATAATAAATGGAACCATCTTGTGGCTTCTTATCCATGGTTTTAAAGCCAAGAATACCAGCCGCTTGAGCCATAGCCTCAACTATTAACACACCAGGCATTACGGGGTGATCTGGAAAGTGCCCATTAAAAAAGGGCTCATTAACGGTAACATTTTTGTAGGCAACAATAGATTCGCCTAGCTGTAGATCAATAACACGATCTACCAATAAAAACGGGTAACGATGAGGTAGATATTCCCTAATTTCCTTAACATCCAATAACATGAGTTTATTTGCCTTCTTGTTCAACACTAGTTGGCGTCAACTTTTAAGTTGCGTTGACTAACCACTATGTGATTATTAAGTATATTTTACTGCTTTTGTTCCAATTGTTTTACACGTTTGGCTATTTGGTCCAATTGTTTAAATCGAGCAGCGTTACGACGCCATTTATGATTGGCATCTAAACTAGTACCTGATGAATAAGCACCAGCTTCTTTAATTGAATGAGTGACCAATGACATAGCGGTCACATGCACACCATCTGCTAAATAAAGGTGACCGGTAATACCACAGGCACCTGCAATGGTGCAGTTTTTACCTAAGGTTGTACTGCCTGCAATGGCGGTACATCCAGCAATAGCTGTATGGTCTCCCAAGACAACATTATGAGCAATTTGCACCTGATTATCCAGTTTTACACCGTTACCAATACGGGTATCATCCAGTGCCCCACGATCAATTGTTGTGCCAGCACCAATCTCTACGTCATCACCCGTGACTACACCACCTAACTGATGGATTTTTACCCAATCAGCGCCATCTTTTGCAAACCCAAAGCCATCAGCACCAATCACCGCACCACTATGCAAAATATTGCGCTGTCCTAAAGTTATGCCATGATAAAGCGTTACATTTGCTGCTAAGCGTGTTTCTTTGCCTATGCTGCAATGATCACCTATAACGCAATTAGGGCCAATATTAACGCCACCTTCTAGACGCACATGCTCACCAATAACGACACCAGGCCCTATCACCACATCCTCACCAATAAAGGCTGATAAGGCAACCACTGCACTGGGATGTACACCCTGGTAGGCGCTGGCTGGGGCAAAAAATGCCGAAAGTTTGGCATAACCCAAATAGGGGTTATCAAGCAATAGCTTATTGCCAGCAAAATAATGGGCTTGATCGGGGTGCAGAATAACTGCACCCGCTTTACAATCCACTAGTTGCGAGGCATATTTCATATTCGCTAAAAAACTTACTTGATGTGGCTCAGCACTAGCCAGTGTGGCAATCCCTGTCACTGGATAATCGCCATCGCCAATTAACTCAGCATTTAGATGCTGTGCCAGTTCAAGTAAAGTCCAGTGCTTCATATAGAAACCTATTTTTCATCTAACAATGAAGTTATGGCAGCAGTAATCTCAATATCATCCTGCACATAGACAACGGCATTACGATTTAAAATTAAGCTAATATTATTGGCCTCTATATATTTGGTGAGGACCTCATCCAGCTTTGGACGCATTAATTGCAAAAATTCTTGTTCAGTTTGTAACTTGGCATTATTTAAATATTGGTTTAATTGTTGAAATACCTGCGACTGCTGATTAATTTGCTGTTGTAATTGCTGCAATTCTTCACTACTCATTAACGCTTGATCTTCTTCCAAACGCTTTTGCAGTGCTTGTAGTTCTTGACCAACTGACTCCAAACGTTGACTTTGGGGCTGTAACTGCTCACTTAATTGTTGTCCCAGCTGAATTGCTGCTTGAGTATCAAAAATAGCTTTTTCAGGGCTAAAAATAGCAATTTTATCGGCTGCAGCTAGACTACTCAAACTAATACCTAGGGCTACTAATAGCCCTCTAAATAGATTTTTCATGTTGTCATTCCTTTTTTCCACAATATCCTAACAACTCACTCGTAGGATTATTTGACTACTTATATTAGTAGCCAAATCAATTAAGTGATAATTAAACTTTAACATCAACAGGGCTTCGCAACAGACTAACACCTACGGCAATAAACCATGCAATTGCCCCAAGACCAAAAATAGCACCTGCAATATCACCCAAAGCAGGGATTAAGCTAGCAAACCCAACTACACCCGTCAGCAAACCAAGTCCCATAGTGAATTTTTACACCTACCCTTAGTAACGAATTATATCTGCTCTAAGAAGCACACTTAAATTAACAAGACTAGTAAGAACGTCCCAAGGTTATATGGGTACTGGTTGTTGAATCAGTAGGTTCAGATACCAATGGTTGAGCCATAACTAAGGTTAATGGGCCCACTGGTGTTAACCAAGCCAGACTAAACCCTGTTGATGCGCGTAAATCAGCACCAGAAAAATCACCTTGTGCAAAGACATTACCGACATCTAGGAACAACATGGTTCTAACGGATGGCATATCGTCAAGCAAAGGGAAAATCCATTCACCTGTGGCAGTCGTCAATATTTGACCACCCATGGGACTATCATCACTAGCTTTTGGCCCCAAGGAGTTATGCCCAAAACCACGTACAGAACCAAAACCCCCTGCGTAGTAATTAGCAAAGGGTGGCGTTAGTGTAGAGCTGCCAAAAGTATCCGTGTAGCCTAACTGGGCACCAAAGGAGGCAATATAGTTGGCGCTATTATCTAGAGGAGTAAAATAACGATAATTATACTTAGCCTGATAATAATTTAAGTCACTACCTGGCAAAGCCAAAAACAAATTCATATTATGAGAGCGACCTTCCGTAGGGTACCAAAAATCATTTAAATTATTATCTTTATAGCTTATATTGCCTTTGTATTGAGCAAACTCTGCCCCTTCAGCGTCGACAAATTCTTGTAGTTGAGTTGTCACTGAAGAACCCAAAGTCAGATCAATTTTTTCATAGCCTAAATTAAAACTTAAGTTTGCATTATCGGACAGGGGATAACCAAACTGCGTACCCAGCCCCACGCGGTCAGTAGCATAACTACTTACATCTATTTCAGAATAATCACGCTGTTGATAGGTCACATCCACACCCAAACTCACACCATTAACGGTATAGTAGGGATTGAGATAACTAAAATTATATTCTTGGGTACTAGCACTAGAAGACAAGCTGGCTTCTAACTTATTACCTGTGCCGAGGAAATTGTTCTGATTGATGGAACCACCCCAGAAAGCACCCTCACCGTCTGTATAGCCAAGCATAATTGACCAGTCAGCAGTTAGGCCTTCCACCACATCGAATTCCACATCCAACATATCATCGGTACCAGCCACTGGCTTGGTATTGACATTGACACTACTAAAATACCCCAAGCGCTGCAAACGTAGTCGAGAAGCCCTAATATCCGCAAATGAGGCCACACCACCTTCCATCTGGCGCATTTCTCGTCGCAATACATCATCTACTGTGCGAGTATTACCATTGAAGTTTATGCGGCGCACATAGGTGCGCTTACCTGACCTAATTAAAAATTGCAGATCAACAGTACTATCTTCATTATTTACTAGGGGAACTGGCTGCACCTCAGCAAAAGCAAAGCCATTATCACCCAACAGTTGTTTTACTTCTTGCCCAACATTCATCAGTTCATAGCGTGAAAACACATCACCTTGAATAGCGCCTACCAGCTTTCTAACTTGATCTTCGGCCACGGGCACATCACCAGAAATATTAACCTCACCGACTTTAAACTCAGGCCCCTCGTTTATATTAATGGTGATAAAAACTTGGGTTTTATCCGCTGCAATGGCTACTTGGGTGGATTCTATATTGAATAAAACATGACCACGATCCAAATAATGGGAGCGTATATTTTCCAAATCAGCGGTCAGTTTTTCCCGCGAATACTGGCTTGATTTCGAAAATAGTGACCAAAAGCCATCAGCACGCAAACTCATTAAGTCGAGCAGTTGACTATCGCTATATTGGTTATTACCAATAATATTGATCTGACTGATAACCGAGTTAACACCTTCGTTGATTTCTACCTCTAAACCAACACGATTTTCTTCTAGCTCTTGAACCCTTGTCTCTACCAATACCGAGTAACGCCCCATTGCGTTATATTGACGTTCTAACTCCAATTCTATCTGCGCTAAGGTTGACTGTTGGAAGATCTCTCCTTCAATCAATTTGGCACTTTTTAACGCCCCTTGTAACTGCTCAGTACCGATAATCTTATTACCGGAAAGTGCGATACTAGCAATAGCTGGGCGTTCTTTTAGTTTAATAACCAGAATATTATCGTCGCGCTGCAAGCTAATATCTTCAAAATAACCACTTTTAAATAGACTTCGGGTCGCTGCCGCTAAGGCGCGTTGATCAACCTCATCACCAACTTGGAGGGGCAAAAAGCGAAACGCGAGAGCATTATCCACCCGTTGTAAACCTTCTATACGGATATCCGCAATTACAAAATCGGCCGCTTGGGCAATCTGCGTGGTTAGGGTCATTAAGCCTAACAAGACACCCAGCATTAGTCGTTTTATCATTATCATTTTTACTTTACCCAACAAATTAACAGTCCATTTTTATAAACGCGCTATATCATTAAAGATAGCTAAAAACATCAGCCCACCTACCAAAGCCATACCAATACGCATACCAAATTGCTGCACGCCATCGGAAACTGGCTTACCGGTGATCAATTCAACCAAATAATACAATAAATGCCCACCATCCAACATAGGTACTGGCAGTAAATTCAATACCCCAAGGCTAACACTTATATAAGCCAAAAAAGTAACAAATGATGCCAGCCCCATCGCAGCTGAGTCTGTGGCCACTTTGGCAATGCTAATTGGCCCACTAAGGTGCTCTACAGACATCTCACCCATTATCATCCGGGTAATACCCTGAAAGGTAAGACTAATCATTTGTCCAACTTGCGCCACCCCACCCTGCAACGCTTGCCATAAGGATGGTTCAGCTTTAACAATCAAGCTATCTGGCCAAGCTAAGGATGCTATGCTAACGCCAATCACTCCCACCAAGCTACCATCAGCCAACTGCTTACTTTGAACTTGCACAGGTGCTTGCATTACCTCACCTTGGCGCCGATAGGTCACCATCACAGACTGATCAGGCAAGGCTTTTATCCTATTTACAAAGACAGCATATTCATCGACAGGTTCATTATTTAAATGCGTAATCACGTCACCACTTTTTAAACCAGCCAATTGCGCTGCACCAGCATCCATAATTTGATCTAGTTTGACAGGAACCTGAGGACGCCAAACCCTAAACCCTAACTGACTGATCGGAGACGCTTCTTTGACTTCTGCCAACCAATTACTGACGCCCAAAGAATAGGTTCTTGGAGCACCCTCAAAAGTAAGTTCTTGGCCCACCCTTTGATCAATTTGCTGTTCTGCCTGAGCTTGCAAGCGAGGTATATTTAAAGCTTGCATTTGGATTTGTATATTTTTTGTCTCCCCCATATGCTGCAACAGCTGTATATTCACATCTTGCCAACTCTTGGTACTAACGCCATCAACTGAGCGTATTAATTGACCAGCGGGAATTTGGACTGATGCTGCTGGCGAACCAGAAGCCACCTGACCAATAACAGGCAATAACTGCGACACACCCGCATATTGCACACCCGCGTATAACAAGGCAGCAAATATCAGATTGACCAGCGGCCCCGCTGCCACAATAGCAATACGCTTATAGACATTTTGTTGGTCAAAAGCCGAACTATATTCCGGCTCGGTTAACGTATCATTACGACTGTCTAACATACGCACATAACCACCGAGTGGAATAGCTGCCAACACATATTCAGTACCATCGGCGCCAACTCGCCGCCAGATAGGCCGACCAAAACCAATGGCAAAGCGTAATACTTTTACTTTACACCAACGTGCGACAAAGAAATGACCTGCTTCATGGACAGCTATTAGTACAGCAATCGCCACTAAAAAAACAGGGATAGTAAATAATAGTGAACTAGTTAAAACTTGCATGGGAGCTTTTTATTTCCACTAAAGATAACAGCATCTTATGTGATGCTAAGGCTATTAATCAACCTTAGCTTAAGCACCAAGACTGATAAGACATAAAGCAAATACTGGGGCTGCCGCAGTCAAACTATCGATACGGTCCATGACACCACCATGACCGGGCAACAATCTGCCACTGTCTTTAATACCACAGTGGCGTTTAAACATACTTTCTAAGAGGTCACCAACTACCGAGGCAAACACCACCAATAATGCCAACAAGTATATACCTAATAAAGTATTATTGGCGAAATCAAAGTAGGGCTTTGCGGCCAAAGATACTAACAATACAGTTACTACGGCGCCACCAACACCAGCCCATGATTTAGCCGGGCTAACCCGCGGCATAAGTTTACGTTTACCATAGCGCTTACCAGCAAAATAGGCGCCCGTATCAGCCCCCCATACCAATAAGAAAAGATATAAAATAAGCCAAGGACCTGCCGCTAATTCTCTTACTTGCACTAGTGCCAACCAAGTCGGTAGCAGTACCAATAAACCAATTACACCTTTGCTTACTTTATTGCGCCAAGATAGAGTAAAACGCGGATAAACAATGACAAGGGCTGTGGCGATTAACCACCAACACACAGCGATGGAAAATATGACCACCTGATATTCAAGCAGATACTTACTGGTCAGTAGTAATATTAATAACAAGAATAAAACGTAAGCCATACGCTGACTAAAACGCATCAGGCGCATCATGGCTGTCCATTCCCATGCCCCCATAAGCACAACTACGCCAATAAAAGCAGCAAACCATGGGCTTGGCAAAAGAAACACGGAGCCTAGGGTAATAGGGGCTAAGATTAGTGCAGTAATGATTCGCGATTTAAGCATCTTGTTATTTTATTCTACTAGGGCCCTATCCAATTAGGCACTAGCTTCCTGTTGTTCTAACTGCTCGGCAGTACAACCAAATCTCCGTTGGCGTTTACTAAACTCAACCAGCGTATCGACAAACTGCTGGTGTTGAAACTCTGGCCACAGGTCTGGAGCAAAGACAAACTCCGCATAGGCCAGCTGCCACAGTAGAAAATTACTAATACGCTGTTCGCCACTAGTGCGCACACACAAGTCAACGGCAGGCAAATCACTTAAGCATAACCAATTAGCCAAACTTTTTTCGTCTATGTCATCAACACGCATTTGACCTTCAAGAACAGCACTGGCAGCTTGGCGGGCAGCCCTAGCAATATCCCAATGGCCACCGTAATTTGCCGCGATATTAAGCTGTAAACCAGTATTCTTCTCAGTCAAAGCTTCGCCTTTGATAATCAGATCCTGTAATCCAGACTCAAATTCAGCTGTATTACCAATAATACGCAGGCGGATATTATGTTCATGTAATTTATCAACTTCACGTTCCAACACATACACAAACAAATCCATCAACGCCCGCACTTCGAGTGGAGGTCGGCGCCAATTTTCACTACTAAAAGCAAATAAAGTTAGGGCCTTTAATTCGTAATGTACTGCTGTTTCAATAACCGCTTTTACCGCTTCAACACCGGCTTTATGGCCTGCCACACCGGACAAGTCCCTTGCTTTAGCCCAGCGATTATTGCCATCCATTATAATAGCTACATGTTCAGGCATATTGGTAATCGGTGTTGCCAATATTGCCGCGCGTGGATCATCCATTCACGCCCCCTTCCAGATTGGGAAATTTATCACAGACAGCTCTAACCAAATGAATATCTTGTTCCTTGACACAACCTAAACTAACGCTTGTGGGTAATTTATACATAGTAAATGACCACTTACAATTTTTTCTAACGCCAGCTGCTTGAACCATCGGTATCCATTCAAGGCTCAAACTGCCATTAAATCTTTTTCTTTTGCTGCCAAAGCCTGATCAACTGCTTCGATATGGGTGTTAGTTACTTTTTGGATTGCATCTTCTCCACGTCGGGCATCATCTTCAGTAACTTCTTTTTCTTTTAATAAGTCTTTGATATCACCATTAGCATCACGACGAATATTGCGAATTGAAATACGTGACTTTTCTGCCTCTTCCCGCGCCTGTCGAATATAGCCCTTGCGGGTCTCCTCGGTTAGGGCTGGCATAGGTACACGGATAATTTCACCACTAGTGGCAGGATTTAAACCTAAATCAGCCTTCATTATGGCTTTTTCTATTTCCGGAATCAGTGGCTTTTCCCATGGCACAATCGATAAAGTACGACCATCTTCGACATTAATATTTGCCAACTGACTTAGGGGTGTATCAGCACCATAATATGGCACCATAACCGTATCTAGAATACTCGGGTGAGCTCGACCAGTGCGGATTTTCTTAAAAGCCGTATGTAGGGCTTCTACACTCTTATCCATGCGCTCATCAGCATCATCACGAATTTCATTAATCATTTATTTCTCCAGCTTCTGGCAGGTTAACATTAACCAAGGTGCCTTCATGGCCGCCTACAACTAGGTTAACCAGTGCACCAGACTTATTCATATTAAATACACGTACCGGCATGCCTTGATCTCGACATAAGCACATAGCCGTTAAATCCATCACCCCTAATTGACGTTCAATAGCTTCATCAAAGGTTAAATAGTCAAATTTTTCCGCATCGGGGTTGGTGACTGGGTCATCGGTATAAATACCATCCACCTTGGTTGCCTTAAGGACTGCATCAGCCTCAACTTCAATACCACGCAGGCTAGCCGCAGAGTCCGTTGTAAAGAAAGGGTTACCCGTACCAGCCGAAAAGATTACGACATTACCTTGGGATAAATATAACATGGCATTGCGGCGATCGTAGTGATCAACAACACCACTCATGGGAATGGCCGACATTACTCGCGTAGTGATATTTGACCGTTCCAATGCATCTCGCATTGCTAGGGCATTCATAACTGTTGCCAGCATCCCCATATGGTCACCTGTGACCCGATCCATGCCAGCTTGGCTTAAGGCTGCTCCGCGGAACAAGTTACCACCACCGATAACTAATCCTACTTGTACACCGATACCGACTAGCTGACCAATTTCTAGAGCCATACGATCCAGAACTTTGGGATCAATACCAAAATTCTCGTCACCCATGAGGGCTTCACCACTTAGCTTCAATAAAATACGCTTATAGCGTGGCTGGCGCTTATCGAATGAGGGCATATAAGGGTCTCCAATTTCAGCAAGTGGCTTATTCTACAAAAAATTTTGCCAAAGTGCTTTAACCATGACAACAAAATTGCAGCATTTATATTTAGTTAGCTATACTTTGCCAACAATAGTGGTGCAAATACAAGGTCTAAACAAAACCATAAGCTAAAAAAAAGGCGCCGATAATATCGACGCCTTTTTTAATTGCTTCACTTAGCCTTGCAACTGGGCAGCAACCTCGGCAGCAAAGTCAGTTTCTTCAACTTCAATACCTTCACCCACTTCCAAACGCACAAAAGCAGATACTTCAGCACCAGCAGCTTTTGCTAAGTCACCCACTTTTTGCTCTGGGTTCTTAACAAAAGGCTGTTCTACCAAGCTGTTTTCAGCCAGGAATTTGTTGATACGACCAACCATCATTTTTTCGATGATAGCTTCAGGCTTACCAGCCATATCTGGCTGTGCTTTAATGATCTCTTCTTCCTTGGCTAGTTCTTCTGCTGGCATATCATCACGAGTATTAACCCGTGGATTTACCGCAGTAACATGCATGGCAATATCTTTTGCCAATTCTGTATCGCCAGCTGTCATGGAAACTAATGCCCCAATCTTGCTGTTACTGTGAACATAAGCACCAACATTAGCGCCTTCCAGTAATACAGTACGACGAGGAGTGATGTTCTCACCAATTTTTTGTACCAAAGCTTCACGCTCAGCATCTAGGGCTGCCGCGATAGGTGCCATATCTGTTGCTTTTGCAGCAAAAGCAGCATCAGCCACTTGGTCCACAAACGCCAAGAAGCCAGCATCACGCGCAGCAAAGTCAGTTTCAGAGTTCACTTCAACCATTACAGCGTAGGAGTTGTCATCAGCGATACGCACAGCAACAACACCTTCAGCGGCAGTACGACCAGCTTTTTTGGCTGCCTTCATACCGCTGTTTTTACGCATTTCTTCGATTGCTGCCTCAATGTCGCCACCAGCAGCTGTCAAAGCTTTCTTACATTCCATCATGCCCAGACCAGTACGGTCGCGCAGTTCTTTTACCATAGTTGCAGAAATTGCAGCCATTGTTAGATCCTCAATAATCGACAGTTAGGCTTCTGCTTCGGTTGCCTCTTCAGCAACTTCAACAAACTCACCAGCCGCTGCACCAGCAGCATTTTGACCGGCCGCACAGGCATCAGCCATAGCGTTGACATAAATCTGAATGGCACGTAAAGCATCGTCATTCCCAGGAATAACATAATCAACACCATCTGGATTACTGTTAGTATCCACAATGCCAATAACTGGAATGCCTAATTTGTTAGCTTCGTTAACAGCGATACGTTCGTGATCAACGTCGACTACAAATAATGCATCTGGCAGACCGCCCATGCTTTTGATACCGCCAATGGAACGCTCAAGCTTTTCCATTTCACGTTGACGCATTAGTGCTTCTTTCTTAGTAAGCTGCTCAAATGTGCCATCGTTGGCTTGGGTTTCTAAATCGCGGAAACGACGGATGGATTGACGGATTGTCTTGTAGTTAGTCAACATGCCACCTAACCAGCGGTGATTAACATAAGGCATGCCAACACGCTCTGCTTGCTCTTTGATAACCTTAGCGGCGGCGCGCTTGGTACCAACAAACAGAACTTTGTTCTTGTTAGACGCCATGTTTTGGACAATGGCTAGGGCTTCGTTCAACGCCGGAACAGTTTGATCCAGGTTGATGATATGAATTTTGTTACGTGCACCAAAGATGTACTGGCCCATTTTTGGGTTCCAGTAGCGAGTTTGGTGACCAAAGTGTGCGCCTGCTTTTAGCAAATCACGCATTGCTACTTGAGTCATAATATTTTCCGTTATGGGTTAGGCCTCCACAAACCCTTAACCAGCAGCGCTGGAGCATACCCAAATCAATGATTCGAGAACCATTGACACCCGAGGGCATGTGTCGGTTTGTGTGTGACGTTAGTTTAAATTACCTGACCTACAAAAATCAGGCGCGTATTTATATCACAAAGACCTATGAAAAGAAAGGTAAATTGCTAATTTAATCGTGACCCTTATGACCAATATCTGTTACACTCAAGCCATTATTAAATGGGACTTAAGCAAGCATATAACTAACTTAGATATTGGCACCAATAGCTTCACAAATTAACCTATTCTGTATTCTCCACAGCAATTTGGTTTAGTAGCTAGATACGGCCTTTAAACAGCTAAGATTATATGCCCAAAACTACCCAGAAACCGCAGCTTATAAGCGAGAGAATTTCGTCGTGAGTATTATTATCAAGACCCCAGATCAAATCGAAAAGATGCGTATTGCCGGCCGTTTAGCAGCCGAAGTACTAGAGATGATCGAACCCCATGTAAAACCAGGGGTCACCACTAATCAGCTGAATCAAATTTGTCACGACTATATTGTTGACGTACAGAAAGCTATTCCTGCACCTTTAAACTATCACGGTTTTCCCAAATCTATCTGCACCTCGGTAAATCATGTTGTTTGTCATGGCATACCCAATGACAAACCCCTTAAAAAAGGCGATGTAATCAATATTGATATCACCGTCATTAAAGATGGGCTCCATGGTGATACCAGCAAAATGTTTAATGTTGGACCCATCCCCACCCATGCCCAGCGCTTAATTGATGTTACATATGAATGTATGAATAAAGGCATTGAACTAGTAAAGCCCGGCGCTCGTTTAGGTGACATAGGCGCAGTTATTCAGCAACATGCTGAAGCGCATCACTATTCTGTGGTCAGGGAATATTGTGGCCACGGTATTGGTGAGGTATTTCATGAGGAGCCACAAGTCCTGCATTACGGCCAAGCTGGTACGGGTGTTGAGCTCAAACCTGGTATGATTTTTACCATTGAACCAATGATTAATGCAGGCAAGCGCCACGTTAAATTGCTGAAGCGTGATGGCTGGACTGTAGAAACCACGGATAAACGCTTATCTGCGCAATTTGAACACACCATACTGGTTACCCCCACAGGTTACGAAAATCTTACTCTGCGCCAGGAGGAAAAACTCTGAACGCCCAGACCAATATTGGCCAAGATATTCAGCAAGCTATTTTTGATCAGGCGTCATTAACCGCCCAAATAGCCTCTCAAACTGGCCCAATCACCCCCCTACTGAGACAAGCTTTACAAAGTGGAACGGACCAGCTGGATGAAATTTTTTGCACCTCCCGCCATGAACGGGTGGTGGAGATGGTCCATGCCCGAGCCTGGTTAACTGATCAGATTCTAATGCTCCTGTGGCAACAATATAGCTGGCCAAAGGGTGTAGCCTTGGTCGCTGTTGGCGGTTATGGGCGTGGGGAATTACACCCACATTCTGATATTGACCTGCTGATTTTGGTTGCTGATAAAGAGCCCCCTGCTAGCTGGGAAGCCAGTGCCCAAGCCTTTGTTACTGCCCTCTGGGATTTAGGTGTGGCCATTGGTAGTAGTGTTCGCACCTACAGCGAATGCCAAACTCAAGCTAAGGGCGACATTACTATCGCTACCAATCTAATTGAGTCACGAGTGATTATTGGTGACAGTGACACGCGTAAATGCCTATTTGAATGGCTTATGACGGATGATGCTTGGTCTGATGAGGCGTTCTACAAAGCGCGCATTAAAGCCCAACAAGACCGTTATCAGCGCACCAATGATACGGAATATAATCTAGAGCCCAATCTTAAAAGCTCACCTGGTGGTCTACGGGATATTCAAACAATTACGTGGATTGGTAAGCGCCATTTTGGTTTGCGTTATATGCGTGACCTATACCAGCATGATTTTATTACCGAAGATGAACTAAGCTTCCTTTACCGTGCCATTGAATACCTGTGGACTATTCGCTATGCCTTGCACTTGCAAAACCGCCGTCCAGAAGACCGTTTGCTATTTGACCAGCAACGCAAGTTAGCGGCTTTTTTTGGCTATGAGGACAATGATCAAGACCTAGCCGTAGAGCAGTTTATGCGCAAGTATTACCGCGTCGCTATGCGCTTAGCTGAACTTAACCAAACTTTGCTACAGCTATTTGATCAAGCCATTTTACGTGCTCATCAACCAGACTTAGTTATTCAAGTTAACCGCCGCTTTGAAATTCGGAATGGTCTGTTAGAAGCGAAACACCCGTTGGTTTTTGCCAAACAACCTTTTGCCCTAATGGAAGCCTACGTCATCTTGGCACAGCACCCTTATTGCTCGGCCATTGGTGCTGCCACCCAACGCCTAATTCGCACCCATCGGCCACTTATGAACGATAAGTTGCGCAAGGATATTCGCGTTAATAGCTTGTTTATGGAACTTTTGCGTTCCCCTAAACGTATGTCACACACCTTGATAGATATGCAACGTATCGGACTCCTATCAAGATATTTACCAGCGTTTGATCATATTACCGGGCGCATGCAACACGATTTATTCCATATATATACTGTTGATGCCCATACCCTAAAAATGGTGAAGCGTATGCGTGAAATGCTGCTGCCGAGAGATCGCCAACGTTTCCCCATTGCCACAAGGGTGATACATGAACTGCCCAAAGTGGAGTTGCTTTATATAGCTGGCCTATACCATGATATTGCCAAGGGCAAAGGTGGTGATCACTCTAAATTGGGGGCGGAAGAAGTAAAAGCATTTTGCCAGCAGCACCAGCTAGGCAAATGGGATACTGATTTGGTGAGCTGGTTAATACGCCATCATTTATTAATGTCCATGACCGCACAAAAGCGGGATATCGGCAGCCCAGAAGTCATCCATGAATTTGCCGCTATTGTTGGTGATGAATTACATCTGGACTATCTTTATGTCATGACCGTCTGTGATATTTACGCCACCAATCCAGAACTATGGAATAACTGGCGCGCCTCTTTAATGCGCCAGCTATATACGGAGACTAATCGTGTCTTGCGCTTAGGCCTTGATCTGGATACGCCCATTGATCATGCTAGTCTGATCGAACAAACCCAGTGTGATGCCCGCCATTTACTTGTTGAAAAACGTCTAAACCCTGCTGCTGTGCAGAATCTGTGGGACAAGTTAGGTGATGATTACTTTATCCGCGAGCAGGCGGCAACGGTAGCTTGGCATACCCAGCAAATTATTGGCCATCAAAGCAACGCCCCCTTAGTAGCTATTAGTGATTTTAGTTTTAACGATTATGAAGGTGGTAGTCAGATCTTTGTGTATACCAAAGACCAACCTAATCTATTTGCAGCCATGTGTGCGATTATTGGGCAACTAAACTTAAATATCTTTGATGCACGCATTATCACTACCGATGATGGCTATAGTATGGATACTTTTATTGTCTTAGATAATGAAGGCCAAACTTTAGACCAAACCACTGAGGTACGGCAACAATTACAAGATAGGTTAACCAGTGCTTTGCAGCACCCTAAAGACTTTGCTTATCTGGTAGAACAGCGCACTCCGCGTTTACAAAAGCTGTTTAATATACCCACACAGATCAATATCACCAATCCCAAAGACTTTAGCTGGAGCCGCTTAGAGTTAATCTGTGCTGATCGCCCCGGTCTCTTGGCACAGATAGGGCTGGTGTTTATGCGTCTTGGCATTAGTATTCAAAAAGCCAAAATTCAGTCTATGGGAGAGCGCGTAGAAGACGTTTTCTTTATTACTGACCAAAACGGCCAACGCATTACTGATAATGACATTTTGCAAGATCTAGAACAACAACTCTGCGCTGCTCTTGATAGCCATGTAAAACAAACACAATAGGGTGAAAATTACAGCTACCTTGATAGGGCAGGCTATAATAAAGTTTGTTATCATAGGCGTCTTTATCAAACCGACCCAACTAAGCTATGGAAGCCAATTCTTTTAGTGACATTACCATGCATGGCATTGTCAACTGTGACACCATTAAAAAAGCCAAAAAATGGCTTACTGAGGCAGGCATTGCTTATGATTTTCGTGATTACAAAAAGCAGCCCCCAAGTGTTTCGGAAATAGAAAATTGGGCTAAGCTAGTGGGTTGGGAGCAGTTAGTAAATAAACGTGGCACTACTTGGCGTAAGCTTGATCCTGCCATACAAGCCAGCATTAGTGCTGAACTAGCACCAAAACTTTTGGCCGACAACCCGAGTATGATCAAACGGCCACTGGTTATCAAAGGTGATCAAGCCATACTTGGGTTTGCTATTACTAGCTACGAACAATTTTTTGCTTAATACCCTATTCTCAGGAGATTTTTATGAGCCACTTTAGTTTTGCTTTTGGTGTGGGCACTCAGTCCAGTCAAGGTGAATGGTTGGAGGTGTTCTATCCGCACCCAGTTTTGAACCCAAACGATAGCCTTGTGCAAGCCATTGCTGATGTGCTTGGTAGTAATTTGATCACTGGCAATCATGCGGTGACCATTACTGGCCAGCAAGCTAGTCAACTCGGTAAAGCTTTTGCGGCAATTGATAGTCATGAACAAGCCAAATGGCTAATCCAAGCAGCAGATGCCAGTCAGCCCATGGTTATTACACTTTTGGAGCATGATACGGCACCCACCAGCACCCCCGAAGTTTATTTAAAGTTGCAATTACTTTCGGATGGGCAAATTCAACCCCATGGTCAAGATTTAACCGGCATCTTTGGTTTATTACCCAACGTTGCTTGGACCAATGAAGGCCCTATTGCAGTGGCTGATCTTACCCAACGTCAAATGGATGCTCGCTTGCGGGGTGAGTGGTTGCATGTCAATGCCGTGGATAAATTCCCGCGTATGGTAGATTATAAAGTGCCAGCAGGCGTCCGCATTGGTGATGCTTCTCGCGTGCGCTTGGGTGCCCATCTGGCCTCTGGCACCACGGTTATGCATGAAGGTTTTGTTAACTTTAATGCTGGCACAGCTGGCAATAGTATGATCGAAGGACGTATTTCGGCAGGGGTAATGGTTGGTAAAAACTCTGATTTGGGTGGTGGTTGTTCAACCATGGGCACCCTATCAGGTGGTGGTAAGGAAATTATTGCCGTAGGTGAAGACTGCCTAATTGGAGCCAATGCAGGTATTGGTATTGCCTTAGGCAATCGCTGTATTGTCGAAGCTGGTTTATATGTTACCGCAGGCACCAAGATCACCGTGCTAGATGCTCACAATCAAGAATTGGGCACAACCAAAGGCATCGCACTATCTGGCAAAGATGATCTACTATTCCGCCGCAACTCACAATCAGGCCGCGTAGAAGTGAAGCCAAATGGCACCGCTGTTATGCTTAATGACGCTTTACATAGCAACAACTAATTGGAAATATCATGACCGACTCAGCCACCTTAGCGCTCACCAAAGACCTTATCAGTCGTGCATCTGTAACGCCTGTTGATGCTGGCTGTCAGGAAGTTATGATCGCTCGCCTTGAAGCGATTGGTTTTGTGGTAGAACGTATGCGATTTGGTGAAGTGGATAATTTCTGGGCGCGCCGGGGCGACCAACATCCGGTGCTGACTTTTGCCGGACATACTGATGTTGTGCCTTCAGGCCCCGAGGCTAATTGGGATACCCCTCCCTTTGAGCCAACTGAAAAAGATGGCTATCTGTATGGTCGTGGCGCCGCCGATATGAAAGGCAGCCTGGCGGCATGGGTAGTGGCTTTAGAAAGGTTTATTGACCAACATCCAGACCACAAAGGTAGTTTGGCACTATTGATAACCAGTGATGAAGAGGGTCCTTTTGTCGATGGCACCACTCGCGTAGTCGATGCCCTTGAGGCACGCAATGAGAAGATGGACTGGTGTATCGTAGGCGAACCCTCATCATCAAATAAAGTGGGGGATACTATCAAAAATGGGCGTCGCGGCTCCCTAACTGCGGAAATCACTGCCAAAGGTATTCAGGGCCATGTGGCCTATCCGCATTTGGTAGATAACCCTATTCATAAGGTCGCACCCGCGTTGGCTGAGCTAGCCCACACAGAATGGGATCAGGGCAATGACTTCTTCCCACCCACTAGCTTTCAAGTGGCCAATATTAATGGTGGTACTGGTGCGTCCAATGTGGTGCCAGGACAGGTAAAAATTCAGTGCAACTTCCGCTACTCTACTGAAGTGACGGCAGACCAGTTAGTGCAACGACTAGAAGCTATCTTAGATAGCCATCAAGTGGACTATGATATTAACTGGACCTATAACGGCCTGCCCTTCCTGACTGCAGCTGGTGAACTTGTAGATGCCTGCCAAGCAGCCATTATGCAGTTGACCGATCAGCAAACGGAACTGTCTACTGCCGGTGGCACCTCTGATGGTCGCTTTATTGCACCTACCGGTGCGCAAGTGGTGGAACTTGGCCCTTGTAACGCCACCATACATAAACTAAATGAGTGTGTAAAAGTAGCCGATCTAGAAACCCTAACGGATATTTATGCTGATATTATGCAACGCTTATTGGCTTAGCTATTAACCATTTACTAAGTACAAGTGTTATGTCACAACCTGATATTGAGATCTATGTTAAAGGGCCAACAGCTGAGCAAATACAGGAGTGGTTAGTAAGTCGCTTTGATTCCTTAACTGTAACTAGTCAAGGTAAGAAACGGCGTCACTTTTTAGCTAGCTGGCAGGGCATGGAATTTGAAGTTATCGTCTTGCCTAGGGTGCAAGATGGTTTTACCAGCATTTGGTTTAACCATAGCCAATTACCTTGGAGTGACGATAAAAGCTGTGCGCAACAAGCATTGCTGGAAATAGAGTCTGCTGCTTTGCAAATCCGCTGTGTTGCTTCTGGTTGGCAAGAGGGAGATGCTCCCGATCAATGGTTGCATCTAGATAAAGGCGGTGAGCAACTTATTTCTTGGCCTCAATAAGCGACCCTTTCACATAACATTATCTAGTTTGCATGCTTCGAAATGTCAGATTTACCCTACTCTGATCTACTTTTTTGGCTACAGGTAAGGCGTGTAGCCAGTGCTTTTGGGTATCGCCCTGCATAACCAGCAAACTGCCATGGGCTAAAGTTAGCTCCACTTTAGCCTTTGTTCCCCTGTGCTTAAAGCAAAACCGTCGTGGCGCCCCCAGACTTAAAGACGCAATGGCAGCTTCTGGCTGCAAATCTTTTTCATTATCACAATGGTAACCCATAGCATCGTTACCATCATGATAGAAATTTGCCAAACAAGCATTAAAGGTACTATCAGAGCAGGCTTCAATTAACTGCTTAAGACGCAACAAAGGTTCAGTCCAAGGTAAAGGCCTTTTAGTGACACCAGCATAGGTATAACTTAAGGTCTGACTAGCATACCAGGCAACTAAACGCCGAGTCGTGATTAGTCGCCCCATCATTTTTACTTGGTCAGCCTGCCAGTCCAAGCCAGTGCTTAGCTGTTGCAGGTATTTATCCGCCTCAGCAAGGGAAATAATGGGCCCGTAATAATAAACCTCACCATCATAAGGGAGCCAATTAAGACTAGGATTTTGCTGGTCATCGAACAAGTCCATAGGCCCTGCTGATTACCTAATTGATGATTGAGTGTATAAAGGGGCCAACGGCCTCAACACCTTTATCTTCCATCACGCGAATGGCTTCCGAGCCAATAATGGCCACATCTGCTTTGCCACGGATAAAGTCAAAGTCGGCTTTAGATTTAACTCCAAAACCTAGGGCTAAAGGCAAATCTGTCGCTTGGCGACATTCCACTAGGTATTCACCTAATTCATCACCAAACTGTGTATCCTTGCCAGTCACCCCCTTACGAGCCACAGTATACATGAATCCTGAGGTATGTTCGTTAAGTTCTTGTTTGCGCTCTAGGGAGCTATTGGGGGTAAAAATATGCACAGGGTCTAGCTTATGCTGCTGCATAGATTGTAAGTATTCACTAGCTTCCTCAGGAGGTAAATCTGGGATAATCGCTCCTTTAATACCTATATCATGCATCTTGGAAACAAAGTCACTTACACCATGTTTAAACAGAATGTTGTAGTAGGTCATAAATAGAAAGGGTATAT
>MDSZ01052004.1_pt1 | contig 21296 bp, 27 predicted proteins | sample 811201 | NCBI WGS metagenome assembly MDSZ01 (sample SAMN05326647, study PRJNA326480) | marine metagenome | isolation source: seawater | place: Indian Ocean: North | collected 2010 | reverse complement strand
CATATCATTTATTAAATTTAAGTGTTCCTCTTTTATAGTCTTAGAGTAAGGCTGTTTTTTAAAAAGTTGCCAAGCTTCTTTGGTGCTAAGCATTTCATGCCTTTTAACTTTTAAGAAATAATTAGTAATTGCCTTTCCATATTTACTTATTTCATCTTTGTTCATTACTTGAGCTTGTACTTTATATTTTTTAGGCACTTCCATTAATCCAGTAAACATTTTAAAAAAGTCAGCTCCATCAAAAGGTCTTCCATTGTTATGTGTAAAAGCTTTGCTTCCTGTTAGCTTATTTCTCAAATTAATATCATGAATCTTGCTGAAATCTCCTTTATGAATGTAAGCGTTAAAAAGACCAAAAGCGATAAAAAAAACAGCTTTAGGATCTAATTTCCCATTGATTGAAGTACTAACCTGGGAAGCCCAAGGACCGCCCTCCCATTCTTTTACTTCTCTTGCAACAGCTTCTGTAATGCCTTGTGGCCATTCTCCTTTTTTAAACCAAAAAGCAATAGCATTACCAAAATCAGCTCTTGATTGTATGAACCTGTACGGGGTGGACATAAGGCTGATTCGGTCTTGTTTGACTCTTTTTACAGTATACCGAAGGTGAATGCAAATTGTTTTACAATTGTTGTGACTATTCAGGAAGGATAATGGTTCTCATTGCTATTATTCCTCAACCTTATGATTTGAGTTTATCGAGTTGATGCTAATAATTGCACCTGGCTTTTCATTTTCAATGCAATACCGTTTCATGTTTGTATTCTTCACAACAAGACAATCATCTAGAATTGCTGTTCCTCCTGATGACTGCGAAAGCGCGTCGTATACAGCTCTTTCCAGTTTTTCTATGTCACCTTTATTCTTTTCAATGACAAACACAGGAGCGTTTTGTTTTAGCTTTCTTGAATTTTTACCTGTTCCAAAATGCTTCTTTGGCCTCGGGAATAAAAAAAGTATATTGATCTCCAATGGTCCAGATAATGGTTCTCCATCGTAATCTCTAAGAGCTGCCTCCTTAACGGATTCTCTCCAAGGCATTACCCGTTGAGAAGCTTCTACGAAATACCCATTACCAAAACTCTTTTTACTTCCTTGAGGAGCTGGGATTCCATAAGCTCTAATTTTTATCATCTAATGGAGCTGGGAAATGATCTGTCTCATGGTGAAACCATGCATTCTCTTGGGCTGAGTAAGCTGCCTCTTTTTCTTCTTTTGTAAGTTCTTGTTCAGTATTCATTTCATTAACCCATAGATATTGAAGTTTGTTTTTAGCCATTCATGTAAAGCAATTCCTATGATTTTCGATTCGCTTGTCTGAAATTTCTCTGCTAGTTCCTCCACCATTAAAGTATCAAAATCAGTTAATGGTGAACACTGAATTCGTTTGGCTTTGCCATTTGGTTGTGGTGCTTTTTTACCTTTCATTTCTTTGCCTCAGAGAAATACCAAGACACAGAAACAGAAGGCTGTGCTATTTCTTTTTCAATTTCTTCTTCCTGTAATTTTTTAATAGCGTCTGTATAAGTCCATCTTTTTACTAACCTTCTCTCAATTAATACTTCTCCAATAGCAAATCTATTTTCTTCTCCATCTTCATATGAATCTAGTCCTTCTTTTTCAACATGTTTTTTAAATTTTTCCAATAGCTCTTTTTCTTTTCTGGCTAATTCATTTTTCTTTGCTTTAACTTCATTGATCTCTTTTGTTAGATCTTCAATTCTTATTGTTGTCGGTGGTTGACTCCAAGGGAGTAAATCTTTTTCTGATGTTGAGTTGGAGAAGGTTTGATTGTTCATTGTGAGAAATAAAATCAGGGCAAATGGGTTTAATAGTGTTTTTGTCTCGTCTATTTTTCAGAAATCCTGAGGGGATCTTCCCAACCGTTGATGGTGTGATTTGAAGATCTTGTATGTCTGATCTCTGTTTCAATAGATGGATTAATAAGAGGCTGATTCGCGAGAGCTTTGGCATAGCGATAAAAAGCAATTGCTGGGATATAGGCGAGAATTAAAAGAAGCAAATGAAATTTCATTTTATTCCGCCTCCCGAGGATGAACTTATTCATGTAAATGAATGTTCAGATTGATACCTGTTCCATGCTTCTGTCCATGCCTGACTGCAAGCTTTAGTTCCTTGATTCTTTCCTATCTTTGTTTCTCCTGGTCTACACCAAACAGTCCGAACCTCATCTGGAACTATTCCACAAGTGACTTTCAATAAATGCAGGTAGCCTCCAAGTTGAGCATCTGTTGAATAGGGTTGGCTTGATTTTGAACTTTGGGTTTTTAGATCAATTAGAACTGATTTATTTTTCCAAAATCCCAAGGCATCAAATGATCCTCCTAGAGATAATTTTGGATCACACATTAAATATTCATTTGCTATTGGCTGAAATTCTTGAATGAATTTCTTTTTAAATAATGGTGTCACATAAGGCTCATGCTCTGGCCAGTAGATCAGATCCTTATCTTCTGAATAATCAGCAAAAACTCTATGAATATCAACTCCTCTAAATTCCCAGTTTGGCTTGGTTTTTTCAATCGCATCTTTTTCTTGTTGTCCTTTTAAAGCCCATAAAACACCAGTCACAGTTAATTTCATTTCTTGATTGGTTGGGATGTATGTATATTTATGGGTCTCTTGATTTAAAGAAACTGGCTGTTTTTTTAGTTTGGTAAGTGTGTTCATGATTCTGATTCCTTAGGGTGAATATGTAGAGACAAGTAAATCTTTTGGATCTGGTGAGGCTTCCACTCTTTCAATAGATTGACCAGACATTTCAAGCCATTGTTTTCTGTTCCCTTCTATCCATTCTCTACAGAGGTTTTTATGGACAGGAGCTTTTGGATAATTCATTACTGGCCGTGGGAAGGTGTCGTAACTTTCGGCTAATCCATCTCCTAAATATTTTGGGATTTTATCGCTTGGATTTGTTGGATCAGCAGGATCAGATGAATCAAATCTAGATTTTTCTAGTGCTGCATAACCAGGGCTGAGTTTGTCGAAATGTTCAATCTTTGCTTTTCCAGAAGCAACTAAAAATGCTAAAGATTTTCCGACTCCAGATGAAATTAGTTTATCCATTTATTTACTCTCCAAGATTGCTAATACACCTTTTCCTGTTAGATGATTTGTTTTTGTTTCGTTGCCCTCTAGATAAGGTTTTGTTGGTTGAGGGTTGAATTTATGAGCATGTTTCATTCGATGCTCTAAGTCTGTTTTTAAACCCCATGAATAGTTCGGCATGTCGTTTTCCAGCCGGAATAAATACCTGAGCATGCAAATATGAACAGCTAGATCTTTCGATGGGTTAGGGTCCATCATGTATTGATGAGAGGCATAAGCCCACATCTGATCTGTGACGACATCTTTTACAAGTTGTGGGAGTGTTAGCCATAAAGTCGCTAAGTCGTCTTTAGTAAGACTCTTGCCATATGGAGAGATTTTGTAGGTGGTTAATAAAACCTGTGTGAATACTTTTGATTGCATGATTAAAAAAGAGAAGGTGCATTGTCCATTGCTTCAAAATCCAATTCTTTTTCTTCTTTCCTTTTAATTGGTCTATACGCTTCATAATTTGCCAAACTCAAAGACTTCCATTTAAAAGCAATTCCTTTTTTTAATTCTTCTTCTAAAACGTCTGGGCCATATGCACCAAGAATTTCAAGGCAACCTTTTTCCAATAATTGCCAAGCTCTTAAATTGTTAGACCCGTCCTTTCCGTACCAAAACTCAATTACTAATGACTTATGAGCTAATAATGGACCTTCAATGAACTCTTCTTTAAACCTCCAGTTTTTAGTTTTAGAAGTTTTATTAGTTTTCTTATTGTTGTTATGTACTATGGCACATTCGTCAACCCTGTTAATTCTCTGCTCAATTGCCTCTTCGATGTATCGGGGAAGAGTCTTCCAAAAGTCAGGCCCAGAGTCCTTCCTTTCCCTTGCCTGATCTAAAAGAACAGTATTTAATCTTACTGTTTTCTGTCGTGCTTTTGCCTCCTTTTCGCTTTCTTTTTGCTGCTTTTTTGGCATGTATTCGTTGCGGAATTGCACTCATTCTGCCTCAGGAATACGGCTATGTCAATTACTCCCCCAGAATAAATTTATACAATTCTTAACCCTGTTATCATTAGGGCATCAAAGCAGGTTTTCCCTATGAACACCTCCACCGAACAAATTAAAAATGATCTCATCTCTTCAGGTGTTGATCCCTTTCAAATTGCTGCAGAAGCAATTGAGCGCGGCGACAGACTCCTAGCTCACATACAAAGACTGGAATCTTCTATTCAAGAAAAATATTCTCTCAAGAATTAAGTAATCTTTTAATTAAATACTTTTTACTATTCGTATGAGAACACTTTGCTCTCTTTGCTAATTCCCTTGCAGTCATTCCTCTATATAACTCTTCCAACTGTGGATCTCTAATCTCTTTTTTCAGTGGTGATCTATATACAAAACCCTTCCCTAAGAAATCAAATATCCCTTTTAAAAACTTAATCATCCTGTTCTTCTTTTTAAATTGTCCTTTCATTTTTCTTTCCTCATCCCTTCAATTACCTCTCTTCTTAGATGACTAATTTTTAATTCTGTACTTCCTTGAACCATTAATAATTCATTCAAATTCATTTCTCCTATCCTCTTAACCCAATCATTGTGAAACCATTCAAGAAAGCTTCTTTCTCTTTCAAACTCTTCTTGATTCACTTTCTTTCTTCCTTATTTAATAAAAATAATACTCATCCTTAGGCAGAATTTCACTTAAACTTGTATTCTATATTTATCTATTATTCTTCAGAGTGCCAAAACAAGGCAAAAAAGGAACTAAATATGAGGTCATATCTAGAGTTAATGATGTCTATGGACTCTTAGCTACAGCAGCTAGTAGACAAGAAATTATTCTCCACTGTGCAAAGAATTATAATATTTCTGAAAGGCAAGCTGATACCTATATCACAAGAGCAAGAGAACTTATTAAAAAAGATTGTGAGCTATCAAGACCTGCTTTTTTAGCTGAGTGTTTAACCCGTCTAAGAAATTATGAAAAGGCAGCCATGAAGCGTGGGCATATTCAAGTTGCTGTTAACTCTGTCAGGCTTCAAGCTGAATTGACTGGCATTGCTTCATGAGTCTTTTTGACTCTTGTCCTGGTGGATTACTTTTAGAACCGCCGGAACCTGCAACATCTAAATTTGATTACTTAGCTTTATCTCAAAAACTATATTCAAATCTTACTGAACCACAAAAGTTGGTTTATGACTGTGGAGCTAGATTTACTTATCTGTGTTCTGGAAGAAGATTTGGAAAGACTTATTTAGCAATTACCAGATTAATTAATTGGGCTATCGAAAAGCCAGGAGGTCTTTTTTATTACGTCACTGCTACCTATCGCATGGCAAAACAGATTGCTTGGATACAACTAAAGCAGATGGTTCCAATGGAGATATTTGCATCAAAGAATGAAAGTGATTTATCTGTAACTCTTACAAACGGATCTACTATTTCTCTTAAGGGCGCTGAAGACCCAGACAAATTACGAGGAGTTTCTTTATCTGGAGTAGTTGTTGATGAGGCGGCGTTTGTCAGGGAAGATGCTTGGACAATGGTATTAAGACCAGCTCTTTCTGATCAACAAGGCCCAGCATGGTTTATTACTACACCCGCTGGATTGAACTGGTTTGCGGAAGCCTGGTCAAATGCAGAAGATGATGATGATTGTGCAACCTTTTCATTTACTACTATTGAAGGTGGGCAGGTTTCTAAAGAAGAGGTTCTAGCTGCAAAAAGAACATTAGATGCAAGAACTTTTTCTCAAGAGTATGAAGCCAGCTTTGTTAATTTAATTGGTCGAGTTGTTCCAGACTTTGATGACAACAATATTTCTTCGGATGTTTGTGACTTAGGTGGAGAGCTTCTTGTTTTCGCCGATTTCAACGTCTCCCCAATGCACTGGATCATTTGCCAAAGAGTTGGTGGTGATCAATTACATGCCTTTGATGAAATCCATATGAAAGAAACACATACAGATGAGGCTTGTTCAGAATTACTTAGGCGTTATCCAAATAGAGAAATCCGAGCCTATCCTGATCCGAGTGGGAATGCTCGCAAGACTTCTAGTGGAGGAATTACAGACCATGGCATCCTAAGAAATAGAGGTATCTGGGTATATCCAAACAAAAGTCCTTATGGACAGACTGATAAAAGGAACGCTGTCAACGCGATGGTTCTTGATGCAGAAGGGACAAGAAGATTATTTGTTCATCCAAGGTGTAAGCAAACAATTAAATCACTAAGGAACTTGACCTTTAAAGAAGGAACCAATATGCCAGATAAAGATTCAGGTTGGGATCATGGATGGGATGCAATTTCATATGGGATATTAGGAGCGTTTAATAGAGTTAAGCCGTGGAAGTCTGGAAGGGCTAAGGCTAAAGTTGCTCAGATTTGGTAACTTAAATTATTTATTCTTGCTCCTAAGGGAAAATGGCTGTATGTTCTATTTGTTGGTGCAAGAGGGCTTTCTGCTGGTAACAGGACGCTTGCTCCAGACAGTTGTACGGGCTGTCTGTTTTACGAGCCAACACTAAAGGTGGGCTTTCTTGTTTTGTCCCACCTTTGAGCAATTAAAGTAATTGTAAATAAAAAGTCATATTCCTATTCGTTAGGCAGAATATACAGTATACTGTAGTCATAGGGGGGAAGCCTCCTTTCTTTACTCGGAGAACAACATTGAACCTTCCAATTCACACTTTTTCTGACTTCAACATCGCCAACCAAATCCAAGAGCTAACAGCCCAATTAGACAAGGTAAGCGGACAAGCAAAGATCAAAACTCAAAACATGATCAACCGCTATCAAGAAGAACAAGTCAGAAGAACACTTTTAAATTACTAAGAGCCAAAAGGCTCTTTTTTTTGTCTATTTAGTAAAGCGGATTAGAATGAATTTGTCCTTTACCAACCTGCATTGTTTAATTAAAACTCGTTCCTGGTGTTAGATTTTTGACCTCTTAGTTTAATTACTAAGGGGTTTTTATTTGTTGGTTTTTTCTTTCAACATCCCAACCTCCACCTCAAGCGAGTTGAGCCTTTTAAATATCTCTACAGTGAATTCCTCTTTTCTTTTTCCGTTTTGAGCAGCCATCATTGCAAAGCAAGAAATAACAGCTCCTAACACAGCGGCGATAATTTCATTCATTAGCAAAAAGGGTTTTCCATTTAAGATAAGTTTCCAGCTCCTCGCCTAATCCGCAAAATAAACCATTAGTTCTTTTATCAAGTTGATACATCTTCTCCATCAAGAATGCTCTTTCAGCATTTTCCTGAACGCTAATTTTTTTGGTCATTCAACATTCTTAATCGGTAGGAATATTTAAGCTCATAGCCCTCTTTCTGTCTTGTTCTTCTCCAACCCATTTTAAGTAATGTTTTCGATGGGTAACAACATCATGCCCCATGCAATCAGCAGCCTTAGCAATATCAACATGATTAAACCTTTCGCTTGTGTGCACTGTTATGGCCCATGCATGTCTGAGGTCATATGGAACTATGGTTTTCTCTTCATAGTCAGAATGATATTTTCCATTCTTGTCTGGAATGCTTGCTTTGAATCTTGGGATAGATCCTTTACAAATACGATCAGAGAACCATTGGCCTAGCTTTCCATTGTTCATTTGGTAGCCCTCATCTTTTGGGTTTCCTGCTTTCCAGAGTTTTGTGGGGTCTAATTTGCTAACGATTCTGGGAGGAACTCTCTTATGTAATCGCTCTTGGCATTCTTGGAATCTGGTTTGCAATCCAAATTCAACAATCCAGCTTTCATATAAAGGGAATACCCAATGCCCATGTTTGGATTTAGTTCTGTGTTCTCCTGGGACATAAACCCATCCATATTTGCAACCTTCTTTTTTGTTCTCTTTAGTTATGGGAGAAACCCACCAAAGCTCATGGGGTCTTAATCCATAAACCAGAAGCATTGCCAAGCACCATTGCTCTAGGGGGTATTTATCAAATAAATCTTTTAGGTAAATAAAGAACTTATCTTTTTCTGGTATTCCTCTAATGTTTACACCTCCATCTTTGCTACCAAGAATTTTTGAATTTAAGGAATTGTTATGTGTTTTTCTTAGGTGAGATATTTTTGATTTAGGAAGCCAACTTGGTTCAATTTCTTTTGAATCAAATGAAGTAAGAGTTTTATTTATTTGAACTAAAGTATCTAAACGATGTTCAACAGCTTTTTTACCAATTTGTGTTGGATTGTTTCCAGTAATCCATTTTTCTCTAACCCAATTCTCTAAGGAATCAAAATCTCTAGGAATATCATTTTTCAATAAATTATTTAATTCACAATCCCAAGTTTTACGGGTTGAATCTTTAACCCTTAAGGGCCAATCCTTGTTACAGAGATTAATAATTTCAACCCATGTTGGAACAGATGATTTGGTTACTTGTTCAGATTCGTCTTTTATTCCTGTCCATTCATTATCTCCAATAGAAATAATAGTATCTACTACCTTTTGAATATCCCCTTCATTTGAATGAAGCAAAGGCTGACAAGAACATCTTTTTTTTGTTTTTGCATCTCTAACACTGATGAAAGGAGAATCATCTCTTTTTTGGATTCTCCATCTTGTGTTAAGCCTTTTTAGGTCTTTTGCAAAATCTTCCCAAGGCTTTGGAATATATCCCATAAACCACTGTGAAATTTACTGTGAAATTATTGGCCCAAGTATAACCATGTATGACCATGTATAACCAACTATTCAATAGAAGAGGAGTAAATATATTCCTTGAAATCCCTTTGAGGCATTAAAAAAGCCCGTCGTAACGGGCCTTGTTAAGAAATGGCGGGGGGAAGATTTGAACTTCCGACCTTCGGGTTATGAGCCCGACGGTTTGAGCGTAGTTTGCTTGGTATTATTAGACTGGGTTTTACAACTGTGAAATTTACTGTGAAATAATGGCTTTAAAGAATTGGGTTCCGCAGGTGAGGAATGCTTTTAATCAAGCTCTTTCTGATCATATTGTGATCACTCAAGGCAAACTCGCAAAAGCTTGTCCAAAAGATACTGGCCGGATGGCTTCTAGTTTTTACATTGGAAAGAATCAACCTGATTTATCTGTTAGACCAGAAAACTGGGCAGATAAAGGAACAGAAAAAGTAAATATTCCAAAATATTCTCAAGAAATTACAGCAGATGGTGATTGGTACATTTCTAATAATTTGAAATATTCAGAGCGCGTTGCTTACAATCCGATTTGGGCAAAAGGCGGGGCGGGTTCCAACTGGTATACAAATATTACTAGCCAACAATCAACAGATTTTCAGAAAAGGCTTACACAAAAACTAAGGAAAATTAAATGAGTTTACAAACAATTAGATCTCTATTTGAGACAAAAATTACATCAGCTTTTTCAGGATTGACTCCATCGGTTCCTGTTATGTATGACAACGTACAAAAAAACTTTGCAGGTGGATCTGATAAAGAACATGTCAGATTAATAATTAGTTTTCCTTCATTAACAGAACCAATTGTTTCTAAATCTGAAAGTTCAATTGAGTTGATAAGGGGAAGCGTTCAACTTACTTGTTATGGTCCAAAATCAAAGGGGATGAAAAGGCTGGAAGAATTAGCAAGTCTTGGCGCGTCAACATTAAATACTTTAAAAACTGAGGACACCACGATTAGAGCATCTGTTGGTGAAATTAGTGGACCAATTGCAGTAAGTGATTCTGCAAGTCCTCATGCTTATGTGACCATCTCAGCTCCATTTGTTGCAAAAGGTTAAGCCTCGGGAAGCGTAATATAATTAGAACAAAGATATCTTCATTGAGGAATAAAAATGCCAGTTGCAAGTTCTAGCGTTGCTCTTACGGGCCAAGAAGGATCTGTCCTTTTCTCCCCAGGTGGTACTGCCTGGTCATTGAATGACTATTCTGACTTTTCTTCTGATAGCATTGCTGTTCCAATTTCTCATGATTATCGAGTCAATGATCCGGTTAAATTCGCTTTAGTTGGATCGGCCACAATAGACACTGCAATAAATACAACAACTACTTATTACGTGGTGAATGTCACCTCATCCGCTATAAAAATATCAGCAACAAAGAATGGAACTGCTATTACTTTTAACTCTGATGGAGGTACTGGATCAGCCAACTCAAGCGGTTCTATTTCAATAGCTTTTGCAGAAGCTGAGGCCGTTGCACAAGTTAGAGAGTTTGGTCTTTCTATTGAGAGAGAATTGCTAGATGTAACGACTCTTCCCGCTGGTGTTGCTGGTGTTTCTAAGATTGCTCCATTTAGAAAAGAACAGCCTGGGTTTGCTAGTTCATCGGGAACAATGACTGTATTTTTTACAGATAATCAATTGAGTTTAGCTAATCGATTAATAGGAAATATTCTTTTGAAGAATCAAGAAGGTGCAGCAGTTAAGCTATATGTTGACGCAGTTGATAATGGATCAGGTGCAATAGATGATGCAACAAGTATTTTTGTAGATAGTGATGTTGTTATCACTGGCTTAGAATTAGGTGTTAATCCTGACGACCCAACAACGGCTGAATTGTCGTTTAGTTTGACAAATCCAAGGTCTATTTTCGGGACAACTTTCTAATAGTAGGTTTAAATAAAAGCAACCCATCATCCGCCCTGTTTTTTAACAGGGTTTTTTATTGTCTAAAATTTGATTGTGTAGATTGTCGCTATCTGCACAGAAGGGGGGAGAAGTAGAGGTCTCCTCCCTCCTAATAGATTCTTCCTAAGTAGGGCTATATAATTTTGTTAAGCGACATTATTTTCTATGGATGCATTCGAAGAATTACAAGCTGCTGTCTCTATGGCAACGGTAAAGAAAACTATTCCTTTACCAAATGGAAAAGATTTTGTTTTTTATATTAGTCCAATGACTCTTGGTGAAAGAGAAAAAGCAAGAAGGCATTCAAAGAAAGATGATTCTACAGATTTTGCCTTAAGACTTTTAGTTGATAAAGCATTGGATGAAAACAACGAAAAACGTTTTAATGTTGGTCATATAGCAGGATTAAAACATTCATTACCTTCTGCTCTTGTTGAAAAAATTGTGGGAGTAATTCTTGATGAGAACATTGAAAATCAGGAAGAGGTGCAAGAAGAATTAACTACGAAAAGCAATAGCAAAACGGTTAAAAAAGGAAAACCAATTACTGGCTGAAATGATTATTGCAAAAGAACTTGGCTATACACTTTTAGAACTTAGAGAAAAAATGACATCAGAAGAGCTTTTGCTTTGGCATGGCTTTTTTGAATTACAAAAACAAGAGGAAGAGAAAATAATGAGAAAAAGCAGATTACAACGATAGAATTAATTCATTCGGCTTAGGGAGGAAGATTGGCACAAGAAACTTTAATTCTAAGAATTGCTAGTAGTGAAGCTGAAAGGAAGCTGAAAAAACTAGAGAAAGAAATGAAAGCGTTTGATAACGCGGCTAAAAGGGCACAAGGAACATTACCAGGTGTTAACAATGCAATCAGGAAAACAGGAGGTATTGCAAACAGGTCAGCAACATCTGTTGGAAAATTAGGAAAAAGTTTTAAAGGTTTAGCTGCTAGTGGTTTAAAAATACTTGGCCCATTGGTAGCTGTTACAGCCGCAATTGGTACAGTTTCAAAGAGCTTTAAAGTAATGGGAGAAAGAGAAAGAGATATCAAAGTTTTGAGGAATGGTTTAGCAGGAATGGTGACAGATGCTGATATGGCTGCAAGAGTTTTAGAAAAAAGTGCAGATAGGCTTGGAAATCAAACTCTTTTTAGTGAGGATCAATTTAATAAAGGATTTAAACTTTTAACCAGTTTTAAGAGCATAGCTGTTAGTTCTTATGATCGAATAGCTCAGGCTGCTGCAGATGTCGCAGAAGTATCAGGAACAGATGTCACTCAAGCTTTTATGCAATTAGCGAAAGCAATTGATCTACCTGAAAAAAACTTGGCAAATTTATCAAGATCAGGAATTATTTTTAGTGATGCTCAAAAAGATATAATATTAGGTTTAAAAAAATCAGGTGATGCTTTAGGGGCACAATCCAAAATTCTTGAAATTATAGAGTCACAATATGCAGGCGCGGCGGTTGCAGCGGGTAAAGGTTTTGCAGGTGCAGTTGATTTATTAAAAGAAGAATTTACAGATTTTCAAGAGATTTTAGGGAAAGAATTAGCACCTGCTTTTGAACCATTAGTTAGAGGTTTGGCTAGCTTTATTGGTAATGAAACTGTTGTAAAAACATTAGCGAATGCATTTAAAACAATTATCTTCCCATTGAATGTCATTACAAGATTAATTCAGGGTATTGGAGAAGGTTTAAATACGTTGTCACCTGGACTAGTTTCAAATCTTTCTGACGCTTTTGAAAAACTTAATTTAGCGGTTAGCAAAGGTTTTGTTTTTGCAGATAAATTTTTGGTGATTATAGGGAAGTTATTAGGTTCATTGCCTGCTGTATTTTCACCAGCGATCAAGAAAATTAGTGAACTATGGATTGCAATGTTTTCTGTCGCGAGTGAGGTTGCAGAAAAAATTGCTAATATTTATAAATCAGTTACTGAAAAGATTACAAATTTCTTTGGCGAGGCTTTTGATAATTTAAAGAAACGAATAACAGAATTTTATGAAAGTTTACCTGGATGGATGAAAAAAGCTTTGGAGTTTATGGGTGGTGGTGTCAAGAATTTAACTGATAAAGTTAGCAGTGCAGTGAGTAAGGGTGTAGATAATGCAAAAAGTGGATTAGATGTTGTTGTTAATGCTTCGATTGATACATCTGCTTTAGATGATGTATTAACTGAAGCTTCTGTTGACAAAGCAAAAGCAATATCTGAATATTTAGCAAGTCCAAAAGCAACTGATAATAGTCTTGATAAAATTACAGATAGAGTAAAAAAAGATATAGAAGAGATAAACAAAAAGAAAGATATAGCGAAAGAAAAAGCTGAAAAGTTAGCTCAGTTATATAAACAAATTGGAGATGAGATTAAATCAGGTGTTGTTGATGGTATTAAATCAGCAATAAGTGGAGCTAAAACTTTTGGTGAGGTTTTATCAAATGTCCTTAATAGGATTTCAGACAAGCTATTAAATTTTGCTGTTGATGGGATATTCTCTGCGCTTGGAAGTCAAGGCGGTTTCTGGGGCAAGTTGTTTGGTGGAGGAAAAATAGGCGCGGGTGGGTTATATGCAGATAGGCCTACGCAGGCAATTATTGGACACGGAAAAGAATATGTATTAAGAGAAGATCAATTAGCAGGTGCATTGGATCGATTCTCTAAAGGTCAACGCGGCCAGTCTGTGATTCCTATGAGTTCATCAAATAAACAAAATGAATTACTAACTAAATTAATTGTTCCTGAAAAAAGTTTCGCGAGTGGAGGATATGTAAATCAAAAGCCAGTATTAAGTCAGTTTGGAGATGCTGGGAAAGAAGTAATTTTAAAAGAAGAAGATTTGCTGGCTGTAATGAGTAAATATCGATCAGGAGGACAAAAAGAAAAAAGTAATGATGATAAAAAATTAGAAACAAGTTTGGCTAAATATTCAGGTAATTCACAAATGAATGAGGACTCTAATTCAATTGCTCGTTCAGGTGGAATGAGATCAAATGAACCGATTAATGTTAGCTATAACGGCCCCACTTTGAATTTCAACGGTGATGAATATGTCCCTAGAAGTAGTGTCCCAGAGATTATCAATGCAGCAGCGCGTCAAGGAGCAAAAGCGGGAGAAGCCAGAATGATGAGTAGCTTAAAAAATAACCGTAGTACTAGAGCGAGTGTTGGATTATGAGCGTTACAGCCTTAACAACTTTTGTCACTATATCGGGTGACAGGACTCTAAAGTTTCAAAATTCAACTCAATCAATAATTACTTTTAAAGGTGATCAGTATAGTTATTTACCTATGATTTATCAGGGTGCAACTAGAACCCGTGATGGATCAAATATGGAAGCGGCTTTGGTCTTAGCAAACAATGCTATTTCTATGAATTATGTGATTGATGCTGTGAAAAATAAATCGACAATTACAGTTGTTGTTTGTTTAATGAATCCTGAAACTTTTACATATATAAAAACGTTAAGCAGAGATATTTGGATGGCCACATCTATGTCGTATGACCCAAAGACTATTGAAGTAATTTTGAGTTCGGCTATTGACGCGGTAGGGGCAATCTGCCCGAATCGGAAGATAACCGAACCTATGGTGGGAGCATTGCCAACAACTTCAGATATTAGAAATATATGAGACCTGAATTTCTTTTAGGTAAACCCTATAGATTAGGAGCTAGTTTTGATAAACATCAAGCTAGTGATTGTATAGGTTTAGCAAGGGAAGTTTTAAAGTTTTACGGGATAAAATCACCACAACCTACTAGGGATTGGTATCGGAGAGTTAGGGAAAAGGATTATGGAATCTTTAGAGAGCAGCTAAATATTTGGGGTGTTTTGACGGATACGCCTAAGATGGGAACTGTTGGACTCTGTACCGCTACCGAGGGGTATGGCCTTGCTGTTTATTGGGAGGAATCGGGTGGATGGCTGAGTTATCAAAAGAGGTTCGACGAGTCGGTGGTGAGTTGGAACCAAAGCGAGGATTTGCAACTAGAAGGTTGCTACTCCCCTTTGAAATTGAACTCTGCAAATTTTCTAAATTAACTAAGGAAGAATATTATCAATTTTTAGATATATCAGAGGCTCATAATGGAGAAAGAGACCCTGCTTATGATCACGTCCCAAACATAGTTAATGAAAGCATAATTATTCAAACAATAATCTCAATTGTTGTTGGTTATATTGCACATAAATTAGCTCCTAAGCCCAAGCAAAGAAAACCGCCTAGTCTTCAGACAGATGATATTAATAGTCAAAGAAGATATGCTCCACAGCAGGGTTTTGATAGTGTCCAAAGTTTAGCGACGTTAGGAGAGAATATCCCTTTATGCTTTGCGAATAGAAACCAGAATCCTAATGGTGGTGTTCGTGTAAACGCTAAATTAGTTTGGTCTCAGATGAGGAGTTTAAACACCAGTCAACAACTTAAAGCAATATTCTTATTAAGCGGTGGAGAGCTTGGTGATAAGCCTGACTTTTCTGGGTATGCAATAGGAGATACTTTATTAGAGAGTTATACAAATGCAAAATTAGCCCTTTATTCCAGGTTGAATGGAGGGACTTTAGAGAAAGGCGATATATACGACGAGGGAACATTAGCAGAAGAAAAACTTGTAGACGGAGCAACTACACCTAATACACCTTTTGCTGTGCAGTGGCCTACAACTTCAGGGACACAGTTTAAAGACAATGTTTTTTCAGGCTGCAGAACACCATCAACAAGCACTCAGTTTGGCGCTTTCGCCGTTATGCCTCATAGCAATATGTTTCGAGTGCCTTACGAGCTGATTGTAATAGGACATGCCTTGGCTAAAGCTAGACAAAATGAGCTATATAGGAAAAGAGCTAAAGTCGAAAGGCAGTTCCCTAAATATTGTGCAATTACAGGGGCAGAGGATGCTAGTGGGAGAAGTCTTATACCTTCCACTGACCCTATAGGAGCGTCTAAGTTTAGCTACCCAGTTGGTTCAACGATTATATATGAGATCGCTGGTAATGATCCGACTGATACTTATGCAGATCAATATCAACCTTGGGGGGTTGATGATGTAAGAAGTAGTGTTGACTCAATCCGAATTAATGTAGATACAAACTTGGCTGTTGGTGATCTTTACTTACTAGGTTCAGGTCTTGGGGTAATTGAAAAAATTGAATATCTAGAAGGAACTGATCCACGTGAGGTGGGGATATGGCTTCCAAAAAATGAGAACGGAAATACACCTGTCACAGTGAAAGCATATTTTAAGATTATTGAAGGCGGTCCACTATTAAAGAATGCCGCTTATTTAGACGTTAGACCGAAGGGTATAGACCAGACTCACAGGCCGGAAGAATTAACTAATCCGATGAGGGCCGCTGTGGCTACGGTGACAAATAATAGAAATACTGCAGTTACAGAGATAGGAATCAAGTCAACTGTATGGAAACAGATTGCAGGTTTTCCAAACGTTAATTCACATCCAGGTGCTGTTAAGTATGGGCATGAAGGCACAGTAAAAAATATTGCGAAAGATAACGGGAACATATCACTTGGTCAAATTAATAAATATGTGACTCGTTATAGCTTCTTCAGACTATATGCAAGATATGCAGGATCAAATGCATCTTGGGAGTTAATTGATGGTGATATGCCATTTGCAGTTAGAGGTAATTCACCACAAGCTCAATATAACTTTATCAGGATTGAACATCATTCTTCTACGGATCAAATGGAATTTAGATTTGTTCCTTATCCTGGTAATTTAGTAAAGAGATTAATAGTAAAAGATGGTAGTGAAGCTCCTGGGAAAGTTAGATTGTTTGCAAAAAATACCTTAAATAAAATTAGTGAGACATTAAAAGTAAATGGTAAGGACATTGAGGTTTACTACAGCGGATATGAGTTTACGTTAACCAAGGGGAAAGCATCTAATCCTGATTGGTATATAGGAAAAGTTGAAGGTGGCGGAAGCCAAATTGATACAGGCATTATTAAAGATCTTCATTCCTATAAATTCTTAGACACTCCAAGTGGTGTTGGTTGGGTAGAGCAAGATAGATATTATGATGGCGCTCCCGACACTTCAGTTGATAATAGAAATGTCAGAATCGCCTTTAATGATGAACGCTTTATTATGTTTCATACTCCAGGGCTTGATCGAGCTGTAGGGGTAGTAGGAAGATTTACTCATGGTACTAGTGGGTTGTTAACTGAACCATTTGCTCCCAACGTTCAGGATATAGATGTAGTATCAAATATTGATCCTAATGATGATAAATGGTTTTACGATGCCCCTAACGGCAAGCGATACACACCAGGAGCACGGATTTATGAAGAGAACTACCCAAGAGTGGATACAAGTAGTACCTCATGGGTTTACTGGCAGATAGTTGAAAGCACTTGGACTGAGCCTCAAACTATGGCCCCCCAATATGCCAATATCATTAGTCCCGACAATCCAAATGCAGACATTGGAGGAACCACAGGTCTATTAATTGAAGTCACCGTATATAAGAAAAAAGTTAATGATCACTATCCAGCAACTTGGAAAATTATAAGGTTGGGTTCTGGTTTTCAAAATGGTACTTATATAAACATAGAATACAACACACCTGATGGAGCCACCGATAATTGGGATATAAAAATAGAAACTAATATGGTCGATGCGTTTGTAGGTGCAACGCCTTGGGATGGATCAGGGGAAAATGACACAAGCGGAAATAATATTTTTCCTTATGACGCTATTGCCGATATAGGCATGTATGACTGCGAGAGATTCAGTAATGATTCAGGTCCAGAGCATGAAATAAGTGTTATAAATGAGCAGAAAGTAATTTCACCAGGGCCAACATATGATGCACTCGCATTAGCTGGTTTAAGAATTAACGCCAATAAAGAATGGTCTAGTTTTAGCCAATTTTCAGCCTATATAAAACAAGGTATTAGAGTTCTTAAGTTAATAGATGAACCTCTTTCTAATACCACTACAAAGTATTCATCTAATTTATTTCCTGAGATTGCATATTACTTGTTAACGAATACTAAGGACGGAGCTGGCAAATTGATTGGCCCTGATGCAGTAGACAAATTTGCAATGAAAAATGCGGCTGAGTTCTGTAAAAACAATGGGTTTTTCTTTGATGGGGTCATAACAGAAGCCCAGAACTTAAGAGAATTTATTTATGAACATGCCAACACTTGTCTACTTGACTTTACTGTTTTAGGAGGTCGGTTTGGCTTGAAAAGTGTAGTGCCTAATAATGGAAATATTTCTGAAAATTTTGGATCTAGAGAAGAAATAAAAATTTCTGGTTTATTCACTGATGGAAATATCAAAAACTTAAAGACATCATTTTTGCATCCAGAGGAAAAAGAATTATTTAAGGCTGTAGTTCTCTATCGAGAAGAGACGTTGAATGGATTCCCTGCTACTAAAACTCTTAGGAGACAACTGGTTGGTACAAATGATTCTGCACCTGAGGAGGTCTTTGATTTATCAAATTGGTGCTGTAGTGAAACACATGCACGAATATTTGCTCAATATGCATTAAAGGTTAGAGAGGTTGTTGATCATGGGATCGTCTTTGAAACGGCAACGAATTTTGCCGTGGGATTAGAGCCAGGTTCTTATATCAAATTTGTTTCAACAACAAGTCATACAGACAGGTTTTCAAATGGGTCTATTGGTCCAGATGGGTTTATCCAATCAGCAAGTGAGGTTACAAATGGTTCTGCCATCTATTTCTGGAAGCCTGGAGATCCTGATGTTATTCCTTCTAGATTTGATCTTGATTTGAATGGTAAGGAAACAAAGAAAGAATTGTTTGGTTCTATTTTTACTACAAAAAATTCTTATACAAAAACCAGAATCTATAAAATTGAATCTATATCTTTTGCTGATGATGGTTTTATTGAAGTAGCTGCATCACATTGCCCTGTTGATAGCAATAACAGACTTGAGATCTTAAACTGGGAAGGACAATTTGTATAAGTATGTCTAACATATTTTTCCCAACCCTTAGCAGGAAGGTTAGTAGTAGAACCTTTGATCCTGGGAGATATCCAGAAGAAGAGTTTGTTGCTCAAAATGGAAGCAAGACAATTATTCGATACGGCAACAAAAGAATAGATGCAAAACTTGATTGTGAGTTTAAAGGGCTTAGTGATACTGATGTAAATGCAATTTTACTTAATTACAAACAGGTTATGAATAGTTCTAGCGACGTTAGATTGCTCTTTGGTTCTTGGAATGTCACCAGCGGTGTGAGTTCAACAAGCGTTTTTTCAAAGTATTTAAACGGCAACTCAAATCCTGAAAATGATGGGATGATGTGGAGATATCGAGAGCCTCCAAAAATTACGACTACTTATAATAATTTCCATAATGTCAAGTGTTCTTTTGTAGGATGTCAATATGCAAGCTAGAATCTATTCATATTCCTTAAGCGTAATTTATTGTGGCTAGCTACAAATCAGGAAAAGATGGAGTCCTTAAAATGGGCGGGGCTATCGCGGCTAAGACTGCAAGCTGGTCTTATACAAACAATGTTGAACTTTTAGATACAACGGCTCTTGGTGATAGTGACAGAAGACAAGATTATGGATTGAGGAACGGAACAGGAACCTGCAAAATTTATTACTATTTTACTAATACATCAAATAAAGGTGATGCTTCTGTTGCCTTGAATAAAGTCATAAAAGCGGCGGCTTCTGGCTCAGCAGGTAAATCTGATACTATCAATTTCTCTTTAGGATATAAAGACGGATCAACAGAATATCTTTTAACTTTTGATGCACATATTTCAAGTGCAGCCATTACACAAGCACAAGGTGAATTGATGTCTGCTGATTTAACTTTCCAAACAGATGGACCTGTAACAACTATGAATCTATAAGAAGTGCCTATTTATCTTGGTGAAACAGGATTTGTTGAATTACAACGTTCATCAGATGAGAAGGGTGTTGTTTCTCCTTTAAATCCTAGTGATGTAAATGTCACTAGAAAAAGGTTCAGTGTTGAGAAAGTTTCTGGTGCTATTTTGATTGGAGATAAAATAAGTATTGCAACAGAAGATGGATCTAATTTAGAACTAATCTCAGGCCACAACTTTAATCAGGCAACTAAATTTGTAAATATAGACCCTATTGGAGGAATGCGTTTATATAACTCATTTGCTGATGCTATAGAAGGGAAAATAACAACTGCTTTAACTTTAGTTACACCAAGTTCTACTAAAAATATAATTATAAAAGTACAAAATCCAGATTATCGGCCATTAGCAAGAGTTAAAGAATTTGAGTTTACAAGTAATAGAGAACAAGTAAATGTTGAGGGTCTAGGAGATGAATTCAAGAGATATTACGAGAGTGGTTTAATAGGTGGTCAAGGCAGCTTGACATGTTTATGGGAACATCAATATGCAATGTCAGATCCAGAAACAAGTCTTCCAATAAAGCCAGAATTTTCTGGTTATCTTGCTTCTTTGTGTTTACGTTTGCAATCAGGTAGTCAGTTTTTTGGGCGTTTCTTTATTTATAAATCAGGTAATCAATCTAAAGATAATACTTGGTATGAAACCGAGGCTTTAGTTACAAATTGTTCATTGCAAGTACCTGCCGTTGGAGTCGTTGAAACAAGAATTGAATTTGTTAGTACGGGACCATTCCAATTAAAAATGGGATCAATTCCGGCTTATTTATTACAGGAAGACAGTGGATTTATTTTGCAAGATCCAGATAGTGGAAAGATCTTTTTAGAAGATGATGCAGCCTAGAGGCGAATAACAGCTTAGAATCTATTCAGGTTCCTTAAGCGTATTTTGAGATGTCAACAGATTTAAAAATTACAGAGTTACAAGAAGTACTTCAAAATGATATTTCTGAAAATGATGTTCTTGCAGTTGTTGATCTTTCAGCTAGTCAAACATCAAAAGTAAAAGTAAAAAGTTTAGCTCAGGCTGGTTTTGCTCTAGCTGACGCGGGTTCAATACCTGCAAGTTTATTGGCAGGTATTCCGGTTGATAGCGTAACGGCGGCAAGTATCGATGGGAAGGCGATCACGCGAAACCAAATAGCTGACGGTACTATTCAAGGTGGTACAGGAGGACAGATTGATGCAAATACAATTACTAGCAATGAAATAGTTTCAAATTCTTTAACTGGTGTATTAGCTCCTGATTCTGTAGGAACCTCAGAATTAGATGCGTTATCAGTTGGAACAACAGAACTTAAGCTTTTAGCAGTAGGAAATGATCAAGTAGCCAATACGAGTTTGACCTATGGGAAATTAAATCTAGCTGACGGGGATATCCCAGGAGCAAAGATCAATACCTTAGATGGATCAAAAATAGTTGATGCGAGTATTGCTAACGCAAAGATTTCAGATGTTGATGGTTCAAAAATAGTTGATGGGTCTATCTCTTACGCGAAATTAGATAGCAATGATATAGCTCGCGGTTTATCAATTGATTCAACCGCTGGAACACTAGGCATCGATAATGATTTAACCACTTCAGGTAGTGGTAATGGATTTCAGTGGAACAGATATGGACTAATCATAGGTACTCAAAGTATCGCTCCTACAGAATTACCTGTAGCTGATGCATCTAATTTAGGTGCCATAAAAATAGGTACAGGATTAGCAATTGCTAGCGGGGTTGTTTCTATTGATTCGGGTG
>MDSZ01164955.1_pt1 | contig 21297 bp, 21 predicted proteins | sample 811201 | NCBI WGS metagenome assembly MDSZ01 (sample SAMN05326647, study PRJNA326480) | marine metagenome | isolation source: seawater | place: Indian Ocean: North | collected 2010 | reverse complement strand
TTCTTTTCTAGTTTCTTTCTCCTTTTTCTCTCTTTCTTTTCGGCTTTCTTTCTCCTTTTTCTCTCTTTCTTTTCGGCTTTCTTTCTCCTTTTTCTCTCTTTCTTTTCAGATTTCGACAATTTAACTTTTGCTCCTTTTGTTATACAATTACTACCAGTCCATTGACATCTACTTTTCTTTTTACAATTCTTTTTCTTGTTAAATTTGGCACACGTATCAATTGCCCCTGCTTCTGCCACCGTTGCGTTTGGACCATACATACTCATAAAATACTTACCAATATCAAGTCCATCATAATAAGTTTTTTTATCCTCAATATTAACTCTTTTAACAGAATTATTTCTGGATTCCGCATACGGAAACAAATCTGATTTTCGTGGAACATTCGCATATTTATTAGACCATACATTGTAAGTTAATGGATACATTTCTGAATAATTTTTAGATGTTAGTTTATTCAAAGCCAAATCTCGTTGTCTATCTAATTCTCTATTTTTATTAAATATTTTTGTTTCGAGCATAGATCTTACACGTTGATGCATTTCTAGATCATCGAGATCAGCAATTTTATTCTGTAATTTTCTACGTTTTTTTTCTTCCTTCTTTCTTCGCCTTCTTTCTCTCCTTCTCCGTCTTCTCTCTCTTCTTTGTCGCTTTTTTTCTTCTCTCTTAGCTTTTTTTCTATCGCGTTTCTCTTGTAATCTATTTAATTTTGCTCGTTGTTTAGGATTTAAGGTGCCTCTTGCAGCTTTTTTTTCTAATTTTTTAATTCGTTTCTTTCGACGTTTTCTTCTATTTCTACCACCTTCAATAGTATTAAAATTAACTAAAAAAGATAAAAAAAATATAATAATTAAAAATATAATATCTATATTTGTAATATTAATTTCAAATTCCATTGTAATTATATTTTATGAATATTATATTTTAAAAATAATAATTAATAAGTAATTGTTTATAAAATATAATAATAAACATAATTATGAGTAGTAAATCAAACCCTGAATTATATTATTTAGTTAATCCTATATACAGTAAAAAAGTAACAAATAAGGTAGAATCAAAATCTATAAAAATAGACGATGTATCAAAAAAAGAAATTATTTTTTATAAGAAAAGAATTCAACAATTAACAAAAGATTGTATGTCTAATAAAGCACCAAACAATTTAATACGTTCTGCATATAACGATTATATTAAAAGTTGTATAGAATATTTTAAACAAGAAGATACTAATGAATTAATGCAAAAGGAATACGATAATCTAATTATTGATAATGAAAATTTTATTGAAGATATTGATATAAATAGCTTAGATGAAAATTTATATAATAAAAAACAAGAAAAGACAATAGAAGATTACATACCATTAAAAAAAAATACATTAATTCCAGAAGATCCACCAGAATATCCAAAACAAAAAACAGTAAATATTAAAGATAATAAGTTTAAGACTAAAGGTGTTAAAGAAAAAAAAAAGAAGAAAAAAAAAAATCAAAATTAAACAATTTAATATTACTATAGTATAAGTTTATGTCAAAGTTTACAAAAAAGAAAGTTAAATTAAAAAGAAAAAAATATAATAAAAAAACTTTAAATTGTAGTGCGAATAGTAAAAGTAAATATACCTGTTATAGTAATGAATCATTGAAAATTTTAAGGAATAAATGGAATATTAGACATCCTGATAAAAAAATAATTTCAGAAAATCCAAGAACTATTTGGAGTAACTTAAAAAGATTTTTAGGAAATACGTGTTCTAGTGAAGCTTGTTGGATGCGTCAAAAATTCATGGAAAATGGTATAACGAATGAAATGTTAAATTATACATTTGCACCTTCAGCTCCTAAATCTTGGGAAACAAATCCAAATACCTGGTTAACAAGTGTAGATATATCTAAAGTTATGAAACAATATGAAAGAAAATACCCTAGCTTTTTATTTATAGGACCTTCACCCATTGATTATGACGCGAAAGAATCAGATGGTTCTTTTGTATGGGAAGAATTAGCATTATTTAATCTTAAAAAGGAAATAAAAAAAGGAAAAAAGAAAATAGGTGTCATTTTTAATACAGACGACCATACTAAATCAGGAGCCCATTGGATATCATTATTTATTAATATTGAAACAGGTGAAATGAATTTTTTTGATAGTGTAGGCGATAAAGCACCTAATTATGTAATAAAATTCTGCAATACTGTTAAAGAACAAGCATCACTATTAAACAAAACTAATGAAGGTATAAAATTACCAGAATTTAAGTTTGATGAAATTCATCCACACGAACATCAACAAGAAAATACTGAATGTGGTATTTATAGTTTATACTTCATAACTAATATGATTACAAAAAACAATTTTTCGTTTTTTAAAACAAAAGTAATTAAAGATAGTGAAATGGAAAAATTTAGGAATGTTTTTTTTAATAAACCAGGTAGTGTATAATGTTATAATAATTTATAATAATTTATTATAATATTATATAATGAAAACAGAAAAAGAATTACTAATGATGTATCACACTGCGTTAAGAAATATTGGTTTATATACATCTATTTCTTTAGCAGCATTAGCTTATTCCAGAGCTTATAGAGGAAAAGGATTTTATAGAAATATTGGAGGAATTGTTTTAAGTTTAAGTTTTATTATAATGGCTATGACATTTAATCGTTATTTATCATCTGATTTAGAAAATTATTTAGTTGAAGTAGAATCTACTGTAATGTCTAAATGGTATCAATTATTACCTATTATAGGTTTGTTCCAGTCATCGATATTATTATTTAATATATATACATTATATCTCGAATTAACAAAAAAAATTTAAGAATCCTCAGTAGTAACAGAGTATTCAATATAAAAAGAACCTGTGATATTATCATCGTTATATGATGAAATTATATTATCTCTTATACGAGAGGAAATTTCTGATATAATACTATCTGCATTATTTTCATTATTATTAGGATCAAATACAGTAGAAATTCTTATTGTAGGAATATTTTCTCTTACATTTGATAAATTCGTTGTATTAAAACTAGGATCTGTTTCTATTTCTATTTCAGGTTCAGGTTCTTGTTCTAATTGATTATTAGTAGAGTTTCCACTTGTGTCTATATCAATAATATTATTATTATTTGTATATTCTCTTATATCATATCTACATAAAGGACATCTATGTCCTACTGTAAACCATCTTCTTAAAGTATCTACATTAAAATTATGCCTACAGTGTATTATATGCATTACTAAATCATTTGGTTGAAAATGTTCTTGAGTTACAGGACATATAGAATTTACTGGATTTACTATTTCTCTAAACGGTAAAACTCTTGTAGCTGAGTTTATTTGTAATTGTGTAGGAATAACAGACACAGGACTAAGATTATTTATTAGGTCATTAATAAAACTATTTTCTATATTAGTACGTCGTTCTCCATACGGACGTCTAAATCTACTGGTTTGTGGTCTATTAAATGGATTTGTTCCTATTATAGTAAAATCATTATTGTTGTTATTATTATTATTAGAAGTAAAGGAAAATGGTGATATACTTGGAGACTGAGATGTAAATAATGATTCTGTATTATTAAAATTAAAATTTCTATTATCATTTCTCATTTGATTTGATATTAAATTATAACTATGTGATTCAGAATTTCTTAATATTGTGGCAAATGATTGTATTATACTAGTTATATTATTAACATGATTTGTATAACTATCAATACCTCTTTGATTATTCATTACTAATATTATAATAAAATATATTTAAATAAAGTTTAAAAATAAAACATTTATTTCTAAATAAGTAATGTCGTCTATAGAACATAAATATGAAAGATACAAAGGAAAAGGATTAACCGGTCTAGCTAATTTAGGTAATTCGTGTTATAAGAATTCATGTATGCAGATATTATCACATACGTATCCTTTAAATGAATTACTTAATAATCCAGATTATAAAAAACGTCTAAATAAGATTCCAGATTCAATATTGTTGGTAGAATGGGATAAATTAAGAACATTAATGTGGAGTGAAAACTGCACGGTTAGTCCTGCTGGATGGAACCAAGCTACTTTACAAGTAGCTAAGCTAAAAAATAATGATATATTTTTAGGTTATTCTCAAAACGATTTAGCCGAATTTTTATATTTTATAATAGATAGTTTTCATAATTCTTTAAAAAGAGAGGTAGAAATGAATATAAAAGGAGATGTGAAAAATGAACGTGATAAATTAGCAAAATCATGTTTTGAAATGATGAAAAAAATGTATAGAAACGAATATTCAGAAATTCTTAAAATATTTTATGGTATTCACGTATCACAAATAGTATCAGATAATAAAGAGGTACTTGGAAACAATCCAGAACCATATTTTATGATAGATTTACCTATTGTAGATAAAGATAATGTAACTATAATAGATTGTTTAGAGGAATATATAAAACCAGAACGTTTAGAAGGAGAAAATTCCTGGTATAATGAAAAAACAAAAAAGAAACAAAATGTATCAAAAGGAATTGTATTTTTTAGTTTCCCAAGTATTTTAGTATTAACAATTAAAAGATTTAATAATAATTTCCAAAAGGATAATCGTGTAATAGAATTTCCTTTAAATAATTTAGATCTCTCTAAATATTGTAAAGGTTATAATAAAGATGAATATAAATATGATTTATATGCAGTATGTAATCACTCTGGGGCAGTAGAAGGTGGTCATTACACATCACACATAAAAAATGCGAATGGTTCATGGTATAATTTTAATGATACAAATATATCAAAAATAACGAATAATATAGAAAAATATATTGTAACAAATGAAGCATATTGTCTATTTTACGAAAAAAAAAATTAACATAACAATATATAAATGGATGTTGATTTTAATTTAAATACTATTAATTCAGGGTTATATAATTATATTAATGGTATAGTTGGTAAATCGCCAATGATGCTAATATCTATTATCGTATTGATTGTAGGATATTCAATATTATCGCCTTATTTAGGAGGTTTAGGTCAAGAAGATTTTTTAATATTTGATAAATCAAATGATATTTTTGAAGTATTATTATGGACAATATTTGTATTTTTAGTATTATTAAATGGTGCATATGTATTTTTTGGATTAAATATTAATACTTCTATAAATAATCTTTTTTCTGGAAAAGTATTGGAAGTGGATTTAGATATAAAGGAAGAGACAGAAAGTAAATCAAGAAATAAACAAACACTGGAAAAACTGTTAGGAGATTTGAATTTATTTAAAGAAAAACAAGTTAAAACCGATGAAGATGAAATAGATGAAAATGATAATGATACAGAAGAAAAAGACCCTGAAAAACAAGTTATTAAAATAGAAGATGAATTAATGAAACCGGTTAAAATAAATGAATATAATTCAGGAAAAGAAGTATTTCATATACCAAATAATAAATATACATACAAAGATGCCAAAGAAATTTGTAAAGCATATGGAGCTCGTTTAGCAAAATATGAAGAGGTAGAAAACGCATATAATAATGGAGGAGAATGGTGTAGTTATGGTTGGTCTAAAAATCAATTAGCTTTATTCCCTACACAAAAAAAAACTTATGATAAATTACAAAAAAAAGAAGGACGTGAAAATGATTGTGGTCGTCCAGGAGTTAATGGAGGATATATAGATAATGAAAATGTTAAGTTTGGTATAAACTGTTTTGGATTTAAACCAAAAATAAGAGAACAAGAAAAAGAGTTAATGAAAACACAATCTATTTATCCTAAGACAGAAGAGGACCGTAAATTTGAAAGAAATGTAGATAAATGGCGTAATAAATTACCGGATATAATGATATCACCGTTTAATAGTAATTCATGGAATCGCGTATAATAATATACTGAGAATACAAATAATAAAACTGCAATAGTTATACTAGATATGGTAATAAAGATTTGATAACAAAAAAATTTTAAAAATATATAAAAAACATTGTTATTATATGTATAAACTGTATATATAGAACCTCTAAATATTACGGTATCGCCATTATAACTTGTAATATCATTATTCAATAAAATAGTTTTATTATTATTGATGGGTGTATTGCATAGAGGGCAAGCATTTTTTTTTAGCAAACATTTATCAAGACAAGATTTATGAATATATTCATTGCAATTACATTTTCTGTCAATAATATAAGTATTTATTAGCTCTAACGGACTATTAATTTCATCATAACAAATAAAACATTCTTTATTAGATTTAGACGAAATAGTTTTTAACATATATACTATTATTTTTTATTTTTAATAGTATATATATAATAAGCATAATGATTTTTTCAAATATAGATAAAGTATCACAAGCAAAAAACTTTTTATTGTTAATAATATTTTTATTAGGTTTATACTGTTACTCGTGTAATTTAATTTCAAAAAATGTAGAACCTTTTACTGTAAAAGAAGATTGTCCAAATATTCTTATACAAAAAGGAAGTGAGCTATTTTTAAAAAACACAAATAAAGCAGAAGTTCCTGGAGTAAATCCGATTAAATTTAATAATTTAGAAGAATATGTAGAATTCATGAAATGGCAACAAGCAAAAGGAATTAATTGTCCTATATTATTTTTACAACATACATATAATACACAAGGAACTAGTGATTATCGCATAAGACCAGGACCATTAAACTTAGAAGGAGGTTTATCAGAAGAAAATAATGCTTCTACGTCAATAAGTGGTAGAGAAATAACAGAACGTGCGTCTATTGAGATGGCATTAGATACTCAAAATCTTGACAGAATATCATTTCAACCACATGTTGTTGAGGAATCGTTATTATATGATTCAACAAGAGATGATAAACCATTTAACACTAATCAATATCCTGGATTTGATATGGATAATCAATATATAGGTTTAGAGGTACCATTGGATAAAAGATATAGAATAAATAAAAGTAAAGAGAAAAGTCCAAACGCAATGGATACAAACTGGGGTGGTGTAAAATATGCTCGTGATATTGTAGCGTCAGGTGTATATGATGAAAATACTAGAAAAAAAGATATGAATTATTAAGTTTCTTAAAAAAATTGAAACAAATATATATTTTATATAATATAACTAAAAATGGATATACTATATAAATTACCTTTTCCTGAAGAAATTTGCAGTAAAATATTTATATATGCGTGTAAATCACCACATACTGGATTAGGTGTTGGTATGTTTGAAAACAAGTTACAAATTATTGATTTAGATATTCCAGATAACGACATAGATATAACTTCATTTGATGCAAATAAGCAGGATTATTTTACTTATAACACAATACATATAGATATATTTACTTGTTTCCCTAACTTGAATACGATTGACTTGGGAGGAGGTAAGGTGGGCGTCTCTGGGGACATAGGCGACCTAGTGTCATTAAAGAAGTTATCAGTTATTGATTTTTATAATAAAAATGTCTATGGAAGCATTGAAAACTTTAAATCGTTTCCGACATTGTCAAAAGTTTGTCTATCCAAAACTGAGATATCTGGGGACATTACCCACCTGAAATTTCTGCATAATTTGAGTCAGTTAGCTATGAGAAATACGGGAATCACAGGGGACATTGTCCATCTAAAATCGTTGCACAATTTGTCCATAGTTGTCTTAAGCGGAACTCGTGTATATGGGAACATTTTCCATCTTAAATCGATGCATAACATTTCCCATCTTGATATAGGAGACACGATGATAACTGGCAACATAGAAGACCTGAAATTTCTGCGTAATTTAACCTTCATTGCTATCGATAACACGGTCATATCGGGAGACGAGCGAGAATTTCACGTATATCGTCACAAGAATGGAATGCCATATTGTAATATTTATAATTAAAAAATAAAAATATTAAAGTTTAATTATTATCTAAAGCTTCAATGCCAGCTTGACAAGTTTTTGAAAAAGATTCAAGATTATTAATATTAGACATTTTTTTTAAATTATCAGAAGTTAAACCACTAGAAGTATCTATATTATTTTGTAGTAATGCTTTAAGTAACTGAGCGTCGCTCCATACTTTTAAATTATTAAGAATATCTTCGTAGTTAGTTCTATATTTATCTATTAGTAGTTCATTAATTATCTTAGATGTATTTTGAGAAATCTCTCCAGCATGTATATCAGATTCAGCTGGATCTCCCATATTAGATAAACCTTCAATCATATTATTATTAATGTCAGATACTATATTTCTATTAGTATATAATTGTGAAAATATATATACAATAAGTATAATAATAAAAAAGCCTATAACCCCACATCCAATAGTATTATTTAAATCTTTAAAAAAGTATTCCATTATAATATTATTATATATAATTATTGCATCAAATAAATCTTAATATTTTGAATAGCAGTTTTACTAATTTTTCTGGAATTCCCATTTTTTTGTATAATACAAAGGTCGTTTAAACAATCATCGTTTTCTTGTAATTCTACAATTAAATCTATAATATTTTTGTATTTATTCATAATAGCCTTTGCACAATTAACACTTAATCCAGGTATTTGCATTAACATAATCTCTCCAATATTTTCTTTGGTGACATTAGATTTTTTGGTGGATTTAATAACTTCTGTATAAGATCTGTTTTGTAAACTAGATGTATTTTCATAAAAAATAGATATATCTTTTTGTTTTCTAATTTTTTTTAAATACTGAAATAAAAATTTCGCGGTTTCTTCAACATTTATAGTTCTAAGTACTGAAAACATTTTTGAGTAACTTAAACTATAAATAGAGGAAATGACAGTATTGTGTTGTTCTTTATATGCTTGAGATAAATTTCCTTCAATAATGTAGGTAATAAAATGATTTTTAACACTAGAGTTTTGGAGCCTAAAAGATTGTTCTAAATATCTTCCATCTTTTATACTTGAAAGAAGATCGGAAATAGTTTTTCTTTCAAATATTAATACGTGATTGTCATTTTCATCTACTATAATCGCGTCACCGATATCTAATTGTTTGTATTTAATATGTGTTTCAATAGGATTTTCATCAATAGGTGAAATAGAATATATTTTTTTCAATTCATTATATAAACTTTTTTCACGTACATCAATAAGAATAGAAAGCATAATAATTATAACATAATAAACAAGGTTTAATTCATTTACACCCTTGAATATTTAAAATGAGACAAAATTATATAAAAAATTGATTCTAAATTAATCAAATTAATCAAATCAATATATACAATGGATTCCGGAGCAATTAATAAACAAACGTTACAATATGTTTTGCCCGATAAAGCAACTAAATCACACGAATATATATGTCCCGATTGTAATAAAAAACTAATTTTATGTAAAGGTAAAATTAGAAAAGCACATTTTAGACATAAAGTTGATAAAAAAGACCCTTGTCAATATTATACTTATCCAACTGAAACACAAATACATAAAGATGCAAAATTAAGATTAAAAGAACTTATTAAAACAAAAAATCTTAAACTAAATAGATATTGTCATAATTGTAAAAAAACAAAACAGCATAGTATGCCAGAAATTTGTGAAAAATCTAAAATATGTATTGAACATAAATTTGAATATAACGAAAGTAATAAGTTCGCAGATGTAGCATTTTTGAAAGATGGCAACATAGAACAAATATATGAAATATGTCAAACACACAAAACAAAAGAAAAGGATAGACCGGAACCGTGGTTTGAATTTAATGCAGAGGATATTATTGAATTATCTAAAAAAGAAGACAATGATTTACAACTAAATTGTATTCGTGATAATAATTGCGATGAATGTATGTATATGGCAAGTTTGAAAAATAATGATTTAGAAAAATGGATTAGAATTAAACTAGGACAAGATTATGTTAATCCTAAATATACAAAATGGGACCGAAATATAACTATAAATGAAGAAGAATATAATAAACTTGATGATAAAAGGAAATCTGAATTTAAACCGAATCACCAAAGAATAGACATGTCAGCACACAACTGTAACTGTGACTCTTGTAGAAACTGTGGAGGTGGATGTGGTATAAAAAGTTGTAATGATGATTTATACGATATTAATAAAAAAATTTGTGATATATTTTTAGATGACTTAAATACCAATAGAATAGTTCTATATTCTTGGAAGGGTCAAATAACTGGATATATTGTTAAAAACGAAGATTTTGATAGATATGATTATTGGAATAATAATTATTGGTGTGATGGTATAAATAGTAATTTAGATTTACCTTACCTATATACCTATAGTTATTGTGGTTATGGCACCGTTGATATATTAAAAGATTTAATAGTAAATTCTTTAAAATTTACTCCTAATAATGAATGTAAATATGTCAATAGTGAATCAGAATACTCAGATGATGATTGTGAATCAGAATACTCAGATGATGATTGTTTAGCGTGTAATAATACAGGCACTTCATATTGGTCAGATGGTATTTATGGTCCGTGTATGTTGTGTCATAGAGGTAAATCATTTTAAATCTTCAAGGGTATAAATAATAGTATTAGAAAATATAATTTTTAAACAAATAACTGAAATTGATAATAGATTTTGCTCGGTCTTCAATATGACCGATGGTTAAATTCAATTCGGTCAAGTCAACAGATACCACGTTCTTACTCATCATATTATCTACAATATTTTTACAAGTATCTAATTGTATTCCATTTTCTACAGGAGTTCCCGTCGAAGGCAATACGGATGGGTCTAGCACATCCACATCAAATGAAAAATGGACGGGATTATTTCCAATAAAATCTGAAATTTTAGCCCATGCGTTGTTGTTGTAATTATCGTGTAGTTCATCGATTGTAATCACATTAATTTGGTAATAATCTATAATACTTTGTTCAAATGGGTCGATATCGCGAATACCTACATATAAGATATTTTTTGGGTGAATATGCTGTTTAATAAATTTAAGAGAAGAATCTTTTTCTATTCCCGTTAAAATACTAAGAGGCATCCCGTGAAAATTTTTGGAATTTGATTTTTCGTAGGTGTTAATGTCCGCGTGCGCGTCCATCCAAATCACTTTAATATTATGATATCGTCTGATTGAATCTGCGACGGTGGCGATGCTCATGGAATGGTCGCCACCGATATTTACTCGAGGACCATCGATCAAAACATTTTTTTGATATAAATTGTATAAATTAGTGTTTAAGTCGTTGTTAACAGGGGATTCAATGACTTTGCTATGAGGATGCAATAAAGATTTAATAAAATAAGGAGTTTTGTCTACACCAGGTCTTTTTTGACCTGCACGATGAGGAAATAGCACTATATTGCGAAACATATATTATATTAGTTATTATTTATTTATCTTTATTAAATATTATACTTAGATAGAGATATATATATAAAATAATAATAATATATAGTATTAATGCCTATAATTGTTTTAGATAAATGGCAAGGAATGTTAGGCAATACCATAATGCAAGTATATAATGTGCTGTTAATTGCAATTGATAAAAGATACAATATAAGATTACCTGATCAAGAATCTAAACATAAATTTAGTAAGTATTCAAGATTTTATAAAACAAGAGATATTATTTTAAATAAAGATTCAGATAAAAAAGAAATAAAGGATAGATTTAATTTTTATTATCAAAAATGGTTACCAAAATATAAAGATTGTTTTAACAAAAATCACAATAAGGTAGTTAAATTATTGAAGAGTCAGTTAATATTTGATGATAATGAAATAATAGATTTACCAAAAGAGACATTATTAATACATATGCGTTCAGGAGATATATTTGCTAATTGTCCTCATCCAAAATATGTGCCACCACCTCTATATTTTTATGATAAAGTGATTAATGAGAATAATTATTCAAAGCATTTAATAGCTACAGAAAATGGTAGAAATCCCTGTTTAAAACATTTAAAAAATAGAAAGAATACAACTTGGTTGGGTGGAAATTTAATGAAAGATATTTATCATATAATGGGCGCTAAACATATTTTATTTGGTGTTGGAAGTTTTGTGCCGTGTTTATTAATGTTAAGTAATAATGTAGAAAAAATTTACGTTCCAAGTAATTATGGAATACCTGGAATATTGGAAGGTGAGGTTTGTTTATTTGGAAAAAAAGTAGAAATTGAATTATATGATGTTACAGAATACTTAGAAAGAATAGGAAATAAAGGTGTTAGAAGTGCCTATGCTAGAGATGTAATGCTTAACTATCCAAAAGAAGTAAAAAAGATAGAAGAGGAAAAGAAAATAGAAAATGTTATAGTTACAGAAACAAAAAAAACATCATCAGGAGAAAATAAAAATATAGAAATAAAAAAGCTAGATAAAATAAAGAAAATAAATTTTAAAACTGGATATATGTTGGATTCTATTGAATTTGTTTTTTATGATAATAGTGTAAAAAAATATGGTGGAAATGGTGGAAAAAACAAAAGAGAAATAGAATTAGCAAATAATGAAGCAATAGTAAGTTTAAAACAAATATATTCTTCATCATATTTGGGTTATGGTATAATTATTAAAACATCAATAAAAGAGTATAAAATATTAGGAACAAAAGCACCAAAAGAGAATTATGAGTATAATGAAGTAAAAGTAGAAAAGGATAAAGAAATGATTGGATTAAAATTTGAGAGTAATAAACTGGTTGGAATAGAATTAATATGAAGTAATTATACCATATGTATTAATGTCTGCTCTAAGATTCTCATATTTAATTCGTAGATTCATGCATTTAACAAAATTAGGTTCTAAAAGAAATTCAAAAATTATAGATAGTATTTCGTTTGGAAGATTTGCTTTATTTCTAATATAAAAAGCATTATAAGCAAAATATGTAGAATGCAGTGAATTTTTTTGTTTGATTAAATTAGGAATTCGTAATGGTATAAGAAGAAGATGCGATTTAACCGATGATTCAATTGACTCTTTTGATTTTTGTAGATAGTCATCTAATAACTGTAATCTATCAAGATAATGTTTAAAGAAATGACACATAATATTTTTAAACGGAGGAATTTTAGGAACGATATTAAGTCGAACAAGTAAAACTTTACCTTGATTGTTTTCAGTAAAATCAGATTTTGTATCTCTAAAACAACTTTGGATTGCGTATAAAATCTCTCTATGATTTGAATTAAAAGAAAGCATAGTGTCATTATGAGTAGTGGAAACAATAACATACTTATTTTTAAATGATGAATACATATCGGTAGTATTTGTTCTTTTTTTATTACCAGGATAATATTTGTTAAAAATGTTATAAAGACTTTTCCTATAATTTTGAATAATAACAGATTTTTGATCTTGATTTAAATTTGAATAATTATAATTTTCACTCATATTATTTGTATATAATAAATTACTTTTAATTTAAATTTTCGTAAATGATTTAATAACAAGTTGTGTATATATAAGAATGGCAGCGCTTAACGAAAAGCAATTATTACAAGATGATGATATATTTAAAACAGATGAAGGTTTAGTATTTAATCCTTATAATCCTAATAATAAGGAAATAACTCAAAAAGAGGTGGAAACGATATTAACAAAATTTGGAATACCAGGGAAAGTTCATAATTTAGATTTGTATAAGAGAGCATTCGTTCATAAATCTTATACAAAACGCCCATTATTAGAAAACGAAAGTCAAAATATCACAATAATGCCAAGACCAGAGGGCTGTCTAGCATTAAAGAGTAAATCATTTGAGCGGTTAGAATTTTTAGGGGACGGTATATTGGAGGCAATAACAAAATATTATTTATATAGACGTTTTCCAAAAGAAAATGAAGGATTTATGACAGAAAAAAAAATAGCATTGGTTAAAAATGAATCAATTGGAAGATTAGCGTATTTAATGAATTTAAATAAATGGTTATTACTTTCAAGACATGCGGAAGAAAAAAAAACAAGAACAAATTTGAAAAAATTAGGTTGTTTATTTGAGTCTTTTTTAGGAGCATTATTTTTAGACCAAAATAAAATAGTTATTAAGGACGAAGAAAAGTGGTTTGAAAATTTATTTGTCACTGGTCCAGGATTTCAAATGTGTCAAATATATTTAGAAAATATTTTTGAAAAATATATAGATTGGACTAATATAGTTAATTTGGATGATAATTATAAAAATAGGTTACAAGTAATTATCCAGAAAGAATTTAAAACTACACCACATTATCTTGAAATAAAAGAAGCTACAGAAGAAGAAGGTTATCATATGGGAGTATTTATATGTTTAGGTCAGCAAATATATGAAACGAATTGTAGTAATGCGATTCCTTTTAGTGAATACAAGAGTCTGGAAAATATACAAAATAGTTTTAATGAGACAGGCAAGATATTAGTATTGATGGGCAGTGGTACTCATAAAATAAAGAAAAAAGCAGAACAAGATGCTTGTAAAGAAGCAATAATGAATTTTTAAAGAACAATATAAAATATAAAATGTATTGAAAGTATATATGTCAGAACAACTTTTAGAGAAATTGCAGGTTAAACCAGTGCCAGAATTACCTAGACCAGTTAAATTTAGAATAGGTGAAATAAAAACGATAGCAATAAGAGACCGAAGAAGTGAATCAAAAATAAATCGCGAAGAACTCCTAGCTAAAGTAAAAAATAAAATAACTGTAAAAGAATCAGAACCGTTGGATAATAAAAAACCAAAAAAGCTTAGGATAATAAAAAAAAGAATAAAAGAAGTAGGTGATAAAGAATACGTACCAAGAGTGTTAATAGGTAAAAAATTAAAAGGGAAAAGAGTTAGATTAGGAACAATAAAGCGAGATACTATGTCAGAATTAGGTATATTAGCTGAACGTAAAACAGCTGCTCCTAATCTAAAAGTAATATCTGAGGAAAGAGAAGAAGGAGAGATGGTAGAAAAAGAAATAGACTTTTCAGGATTACCAAAAAACTTAAAAAAGGTAAATATAAAAGCATCTCAGTATTATTTAAATAATAGGAAAAAGTTTATAATATTTATTAATGATTTATACGAAAAATATAGAGAAGAACTAGAAAGAAAAAGTGAAGAACCAATAGAAGTAGAAACAAAATGCTCTGAAATAAAAGACAAATCGAGAAAATTTGAGTTATTAACACATCAAAATATAGTAAGAGATTATTTAAATATGTATTCTCCATATAGAGGGTTATTGTTATATCATGGATTAGGATCAGGAAAGACGTGTTCTTCGATAGCAATAGCAGAAGGAATGAAAAATTCAAAACGTGTAATAGTTATGATACCAGCATCATTAAAAATGAATTACATAGAGGAATTAAAGAAATGCGGAGATCAATTATACAAGCGTAATCAATATTGGGAATTTATAAAGGCAGATGGAAATACTTTAAAAATCGAAAAATTACAGCAAGCAATGTCTGTATCAAAAGATTATATTATAAAACAAGATGGTGCGTGGTTAGTAAATGTAAATAAAGCACCAAATTTCGATGGATTAACAAGGGAAGAACAAATAGCTATCGATAAACAATTAGATGAAATGATAGGTTATAAATATCAATTTATAAATTACAATGGATTAAGACAGACAAATTTAAAAAGTTTCAAGCAAGATGGTAATATATTTGATGATTCAGTTATAATCATAGATGAAGTGCATAATTTTGTAAGTAGAATAGTAGGAAAATTAAAGAAAACAGAAACCCTATCATATCAGTTATATGAATTATTATTGAATGCTAGAAACTGTAAAATAGTATTATTGACAGGGACACCAATAATTAATTATCCAAATGAAATAGCCGTAATATACAATATATTATGTGGGTATATAAATGTATGGAATATATCGGTAGAAACAACAACAAGAAAGAAAATAGATTCAGATGAGATGAAAAGAATTTTAAATAATGATATTAAGATGGTAGATTACATTGAATACAATCCTAATTCTGGATTATTAAAGATAACTAAAAATCCTTATGGTTATATAAATGTATTTAAAGACGGTTCTTATAAAGGTATGAAAGCGATAGAAAAGGGTGAAGCAAATGATAAAGACTATATAAATCTATTAATTAGAACATATGAAGAAAATGGAATAAGAGTAGATGAAAGCATGATAGATTTAGATTTATATAGAGAAAGAGGTTCTATAAATGATGAAGGGTTTTTAAATATTATAGAACAATCACTAGCAAAACATGGAGTTAATATTTTAAATAAAAAAAATATTCAGATAGAACAATTAAAATTATTACCAGATTCATTTGATGATTTTAAATCAAAATTTATTAATCCGGATAATAGTGTTAAGGACATAGATTTATTGCAGAGACGTATATTAGGTATGACTTCATATTATGGAGATATAGAAGAATTAATGCCAGAATTTGATGAAATAAGTGATATACATACAATAGAAATACCAATGAGTGATGAACAGTTATTGATGTATGAGTTAGCTAGAAATGATGAAAGAGAACAAGATAAGAGAAATAAAAGAAAAAAGAAGGTTGCTAATAATGATGTTTATGAAGAAAATACATCAACTTATCGTATATTTTCACGCCAGTTTTGCAATTTTGTATTTCCAACAGAACATAAAAGACCTATGCCGAAAGATTCAAAAGAAGCAGAATTAGCGAATAATGAAGCAGATGGTGATAATATGATAACTCCAGATGAAATAGAGCCAATAGTAGATTTAGTACCTACAGAGGCGCGTTTAGAACAAGCAGATGGTACATTAGAACCAGATGATGTATTAAAATTAGAAGAGCAGAAAGGAGAAGTATTAGATGACGGATATGCTAATAGAGTTCAAGCAGCGTTACAATATTTAAGCGATAATCGTGAAACAGTATTATCAAAAGAAGGTTTGAAGACATATAGTCCTAAGTTTCTGCATATGTTAGAAAATATACTAGATGTAGAGAGACATCAAGGACTACATTTAGTATATAGTAATTTCAGAACATTAGAAGGAATAGGAATTCTTAAATTAGTATTTGAAGCAAATGGTATGGCAGAATTTAAATTAAAAAAGGATGCAAATGGATGGGTATTAGATATCTCTCCAGAAAACATGTCAAAACCAAAATTTGCATTATATACAGGTACAGAAGATGCTGAACTAAAGGAATTAATTAGAAAGATTTACAATGGGATGTTTGATGATTTACCCACATCATTATCAGAACAACTAAAAGCTATTAATGTGAATAATAATATGGGTGAAATAATAAAAGTTTTAATGATAACAGCATCAGGAGCCGAAGGTATAAGTCTTCAAAATTGCCGTTTCGTGCATATAACAGAACCATATTGGCATCCGGTAAGAACAAGACAAGTAATAGGGAGAGCTAGACGTATATGTAGTCATTCAACATTACCAAAAGAATATCAAACTGTAAAAGTATTTCAATATATAATGGTGTTTTCTGAAGAACAAAAAAAGTCAAAAGTATCAGCGGAATTAAGAAAGTTTGATGTAAGTAAAATTAACAATAAATTATTATTTACAAGTGATCAAGCTTTACTTGAAATATCAAATACAAAGGATAATATTAACAAAAATATTTTAAAAGCAATAAAAGAGACATCAATCGATTGTTCGATTCATGCATCCAGAGAGAATAAAGGAAATTTATCTTGTTATTCATTTGGAGCGGATAATACAGATAATTTTGCAGCTAATCCAAATATAGAGGCTGAAGAAAGTGATCGTGTAGGACAGGCAAATAAAGAGATAATTAAAGGAAAAATAGTTGAAATACAAACAAAAGAAGGTATTAAATTAGCATGGAATCAAGGAACAAATGAGTTATATGATTTGAATAGTTATTTAGATTATAAAAGTAAAAAACGTGAAAAACCTTTAGTAAAAGGACGAATTGAAATACAAGTAGTGAATGGTAAGAAGAAAAAGAAAATAGTAGGAATATAAAATATCATATAAAAGTAATATACTATATAATATAAAAATAATACAGTATATTATGTCAACTGAAAATGTAATTTTACCATCAAATATTATCGAAATATCAAGAAAAACTAGTGACTTGAGTGAAATAGAAATTAAAAAACCTTCTAATAAAATACTTACTGTTTATATTGTAATATCTGAATTAACAAATGCAATATTACATACTTTATTACTTGCAATATTTGAAACTATATTTTTTTGGAAATATATCTCGTTAAGAGAAAAAAAAATAATAATAAGTAAATTAAAATTATTTTCAATTGCTTTAACACCAATATGCAGTTATTTTAAAAATTTAAATGAGGATGTATATTTAAATTATATAAATGATATTCAGGACATAAGCAATAAACATAACAATAAATTAAATAAAGAAGGTCCTTATTACACTAGTATATTATTAGTAATTTGTTTATTTTTAATTTATTGTTTATTTTTAATTATAACAAAAATATTAATTAATCAAACTAAAGGAAATAAAATAATAAAAAGAATTCCAAACATAATAGGTTATATAAAGATAGATTTTAAGCGTTCATTAATATGTTTATCATTTATTTCAGTATATGAAATAATATTTTTTCAAACAGTAGTATCTCAATTTAATCCTATAAATTCAAGTGATATATTATTAAAATTATTTTCTAGTTGTATTAAACTAAATGCTGAATAATTTAGCAAATACTAATAATATAATTATTATTAATATATATATATATTAATGAAGTTTTCCTTTTCAAAAGATTTTCAAAAAAAAGCCATTAATTTATTTATGGTTATATTATTTTTATTAGTGCTTTCATTAATTTTGGATTGCATTATGAAATATCTTCCATTTAAAGAACCTTTTACTCCAGCATCACAAAATGCGAATGGATTTCCAGAAAACTGGACTGAAGAATTTGAAATAGACGTTGATAAGGATTCAGATACTATGGGAGGATGGAGTTTTGAAACAGATGGTTCCATGGTAGAAATAAATCCGTCAATAGATACGTCGAACGGTAATTATGTTTATACTTCATATTCAGAAAGTGAATCAGGTCAAATAAGATTATCAAAAGAAATAACAGTTGTTAAAAACGTTACTTATGATTTTAAAACAACAATACATTTAGGTGGAGACAAAGAAGATGATGAATTACATTATGTTTTATTATCAGATGATAAAGATCTAACCGATAGCAACAAAAGTAAATTACTTCCAATTTCAAATTCTCAAGGAAATGATGGTTTTATAGAGATAGAAGGTAGTTATTATACAAATTCTGATAATTTAGCAATAGAATTAATTAGTAATATATCAGATAAAGGTGAATCTGATAAACAAATTAAATGGAGTAATATTGAACTTACTAGAGTAGGGTGCGATACCACTAATTGTGGATTTAATAAATGTAAAAATCCGGAAACTCCTCCTGGATATACAGGCAATAATACGGGTAGTGGTTTAGATCTTCCAACACAAACAATAGATAATGTTTCATATTATTATAAGAATATATATCCTACTTGTAAGCCAGGAGATTCTGAAGATGTTTCTACGTGTTATTCTAAAAGTAATTGTGGTAACTGTATTCCTGGTAGATTATATTTAAATAAAACAACTTTTGATCCTGTTAAATACTGGGCTCCAGAATTTAATGAAAATACATATGAAACATATAATTCAGAAGATTGCGTAATAGAACCAGGGAGTCAAGGAACACTTGATAATACAGGAATAGAAACTCGTAATAATGATATAGATTATAGAAATATGGATGGGGTAATTGGATGGATGGCTGATGCTATTGGTGGAGTAGCGCAAGGAGCAGTTCAATCTGGTTCAGGAGCATTAAGTGTTGCGGGTGGAACAGTTCAAGCATTAGGAGGTGGATTATATGCAATATATGATCCTGCAACAGGAAGAGCTAATGTTATTAGTGGTGCGGGAACAACAGTAGCTGGAGCAGAAGAAATAGTTAATGGACTAGTAACAGCTGGTAGATTACCGGTAAATACGTTATTTGGAGCAGTAAATGCTAATTTAATATCAAAAAGTGATTTAGTAGCAGCTGATAATGCTGCTAATACCGCATCTACAACAAATGCATCAAAAAAACCTGAATTACCTAAACCATATACTCAATTAATAAGTCTATAATAATATTTTACACAATAAGAAAATATTATTAATTATATATATACAATGAAACAAGTATTCGATTTCATAAAAAAAAACGATTCTACAATATGTTTATTTTTAGCAATTTTGATATTATTATGTTTAATAAATGATATATTTTTCAATAAACAAGTCTTAGAAACAATGAAAAAAATGAAAAACTTAGCAAATTTGATAGATGATGATGAAAAAGAAGATGGAGAGGGAATAAAGAAAATAAAAGAAATAGTAAATAATGAAATAGGTCCAAAATATAATAATCATACACATGATATGGATCATACGCACGAAGGTGGGGGAATGGGTGGTGTTGGTGGAATAAAAGAATTAAAACAATCAGGTCAAATAAAAGAAAACGAGAATCTTTTACCAGTTACTGATTCTTAATTTTAGGAGTATGTAAATTATTTAATTTAATTAATATTTCTTCTTGATTTGTTAATATTTTTTTTAACATATCAAGAATTATATTGTTTTCTATAGGTAAAGTAATAGAATTATCTGTTAAATTTGATGTTATCTCAGTAGTTTCAATTACAATATTTTCAGGCTCTTCTTTAAAAGTAATTTTTTTTTCATTTCCAATCCATTTTTCAGCTTTATTTTTATCATATGATTCAGCTGTAATATTATCAATATCTAGATTTCTCTGTTGTATGGTTTTTTCTAATATGCTATCAATATCTTTAATAGGTTCATCTTCACCTAATTCGGCGAAATTAATATCATTAGGTTTTTTTGCTATTAATAAATCATCCATTTCTGTCTTTTTTTTGTTAAAATCGTCATTTAATTGTTCTTGTCGTATTTGTTTAAATTTTTGTGTATCTAAACTATAGTTGTCATTAAATGAAGAGAAATTTTCTGTTGGACTACTAGTAAATGTTTTTAATTTATATGTGAAATTTTGAATAAATTTTTTATTTTTTTCTATGAGTGATAGGTTGTTTGTAATTCTATCTATTTCATTAATAGTATTATCGAATTCATAATGAATATTTTTAAAGAAGGAAGGTCTAATACCAGAAAAATTACCATTTTCTTCTAAAAGATCCCATAGCATTTTTTTATTATCACTTGCATTAAACGTCATATAATGTTAATAATAATAATAATTTTTTAAACCAATTAGTTATTTAATACTATATA
>MDSZ01106489.1_pt1 | contig 21297 bp, 21 predicted proteins | sample 811201 | NCBI WGS metagenome assembly MDSZ01 (sample SAMN05326647, study PRJNA326480) | marine metagenome | isolation source: seawater | place: Indian Ocean: North | collected 2010 | reverse complement strand
GGAAAAGTGATTGAAATAGATGGTCAAGAAGAGCTTTTCTACAATACCCGTAACATTCTTGTACCTGGCGATGCAGAAATTGATGGCTTTGAGGTTGAAGTTTCTTTCCTAGCAACAGAAAACCTACTTTTCCAAGCCACTGGCAGCTGGATCGATTCAGAATATACAGATTATGAGTATAACTTCGTTGCCGCACTTTTAAGCTATAGCCAAATGAAAGGCAACAAAACACCCAGACAAGCTGAAGAAACCTTTACTTTTTCTGGCACCTACAGCTTTGAGGTAATGGGTATGGACGCATACGCAAGAGCAGACTGGTTCCATCAAGGAAAAGCGTATGCTGACGAGGGTAACTTAGCCCATTTTGATCCGTACGATCTAGTAAATCTAAGGCTAGGTGTTAGTAATGACAATGTACTTGTAGAACTTTTTGTCGACAACGCATTCGATGAAGAAGCGTGGCAAACTGGAGCGCGCTGGACAGATTTCTCCAAGCCAGGAGAGTTCGGAAGTCTAGCAGGATTCCAGGGCATTGTAGTATCGCCGCTGGACAAGCGAGAGTTTGGCATAAGAATGAGCTTAAGGTTCTAATTCTAAACGTACCGGTTGTGCCCCCGCGTCTTGTCCCAAAGATGCGGGGGCACAATCTTCGTCTACCAGGGTATAACCCTCCCGTCATAGTCATGAAATAAGCCGCTATTACTCATCTCTAAACTATCTATCAAGGAAATTACTTTAGACACTGCCTGATCTACCTCAAGGGGAGCTGCACTTCCTCCCATATCCGTTTTTACCCAGCCCGGATTGATTAAATGTACACTAATGTCTTCCTCTGCCAAAATACTGGCGAGGTTAACCATGCCACGATTCAAAGCAGTTTTACTGGTGCTATACGCCAATAAACCCTGAGCTCCTTCGGCGAATGAACCTATCTGTGACGTCATGTTAATGATTTGCTTCCTGTTACCTAATTTAATATTGGGTAACAGACACTCGACCATTTTTACCGGTGAAATAGTATTCACAAGCAGTATCTCTTGCCATAGATCGTAATCTATTTGCCCAAAACTCTGTCTGAAATCGCCCTCTGCCGCCGGTTTTGGTCCGAACACACCGGCGTTGTTTATTAATGTATCAATGGGAATTTCCGACAACTCTACTCCCAATCTATTTATAGCTTCAAAATCAGAAACATCTACTTCATGCACCGAAATATTTCTAAATTTATTTACCAGATCGACTAACTCCTTCGAATTAGATAGATCTCTACAGCAAGCGTAAATTTGATCACCTGATTCCGCATACTGTCTGACAAATTCGTAGCCTAACCCACGATTAGCGCCGGTAATAAGTCTAGTGGCCAATGCTAGTACTCCCTATTTTTCAATTATAGTCTGTTCACTTATTTCCATATAAATCCCATTTGGATCAAACAAGGAAATGCTTTTTAATTCAATTTTTTCATCAGGTTCCGCTCCTGGCACAATCCACTTGACCGGCTCTGTCACGATAGTTGCTCCCTCTTTACGTGCTTCCTCATAAACACTCACAATATTTTCTGTTTGCACTACCAGTATTGGTTCTCCCATTCGGACGCGATCTCTAACCTCTGGTTTATCTACACTAAAAGTATGATCAAGGTATTCCAAAAATCCTAATCTCCCCGTGATGGCATCCGCGGAATCTAGAATGATTAGCTTAACCTTAGCCTTATCTTCTGCCTCGGATGGCGGAAATCGATAATCAGCTTCAAGTTCCTTCCGATACCAAATTTTCCAGCCAAAGACTTTTTCATAAAATCTTGCCGAAGACTCAGCATCATGCACAATGAATGTAGTCCTTTTCAAAAAATGTTTAGTCATTAACATCTTCCATTAAAATCAAATCAACCATCCTAGGCTTTGGATTATGCTACGACAAGTGCTAGCCTTACCCAATCAAACTAGAATTTAAGTTTAAGTCACCTGAATACCTGCACCCAAAGTTGAGAAATATTCTTGAATAGAATTTTAAAATCTTATCCAAGCACCCGAAAACAATTTTACGCTATCTCCGTGTTATCACTTGCTTATGTAATTGCGATTTTGGATCGTCATATCTTGGTTCTGATGGTTCAACCTGTGCAGACTGATCTAGGAATTACCGATACACAAATGGGCCTCCTAATAGGCATGGCCTTCGCTATCTTCTATACTTTTCTTGCAATACCTATCGGTTGGCTTGCTGATCAATACAATCGTAAAAATTTGATCGCTCTTGGCATTGCACTGTGGTCTAGCATGACTGCTTTATCTGGATTGGCATCCAATTACTATCAACTATTTTTGGCTAGAATCGGGGTGGGTGTGGGAGAAGCCACTCTGGTTCCAAGCGCCCTATCTATGATTGCTGATTACTTCCCTCCCAATACTCGAGGTCGGGCAATAGCCATTTTTCAAAGTGGAATCGCACTAGGATCTGGAATAGCGCTAATTCTCGGAGGTCAGCTAGTTTCCTATGCCGTTCAAGCCGGTGATTTGCATCTTCCTTTGGTTGGTCATGTCCGCCCATGGCAGCTCGTATTTTATATATTGGGGGTTCCTGGTCTGGTGGTAGCACTAATTATGCTTACAGTAGAAGAGCCTCCGAGACTTGACAGAACTAATTTAAATCAACGCAAACTGCCTTTTCTCAATGCGATTAAATTTATTCAAACACATAAGAAATTCTTTTCACTACATTTCTTAGGGATGTCCATTGTCACTATTCAAGGTTACGCTTTCATGAGCTGGGTTCCTTCTTTGTTTATCAGGAAATGGGCTTGGAATATCGAGACTATCAGCCTCGTCTACGGTGGAATTATGCTGGCTGCTGGTCCCATAGGGCTTTTCATTGGCAGTATGATCGCAGATCGAAAGTTTACTAATGGCGAACTCGACGCGCACATGCGGCTAGGTATTTACGCATGCTTCATCATGATATGTTTTGGAACTTCAATGGCTATGATGCATAATCCCTTCTTGGCAGCTGTCTGTTTGGCGCCCACCACAGTGGCAAGCATGTATCTCACCTCGGCAGGATCTGTCGCATTGGTAAACACTACCCCTAACCAATACCGAGCTCAGGTCAGTGCATGCTATTTATTCGTCATTAACGTCATCGGACTGACTTTAGGCCCACTATCGGTGCCTTTAATATCCGAGCAACTCCTCGATAATACGGACGCGCTAGATATCGGAATTTCGACAGTTATTTTTATAGGAGGCACATTCTCTTTGATTGTTTTAAGGCATAATCTTAGCTACTATTTTTCTATGGTGTCCAAACAAATATCATCAAAAGCGCAAGAGATCTGATAGTGATTGATGCAGATACACATGTTATTGAGTCAGAAGCCACATGGGATTTTCTGGAGGGCAAAGATAAACGTTTTAGACCTGCTTTCATTGAGGGCGAAAGTCGATTTACTAGAGGATGGACTATCGGAGAGCACTTTGTTTGGGGAGATAGAGGCAACGATGATCTACCGTGGTCTGTCAGACAAATGACCAATCCAAGCGCTCGAATCAAATTAATGGATGATCTCGGCGTTGACGTTCAGATCATTTACCCAAGTGTTTTAGTCACCCCATTTACGACTGATACAGCGATCCAGGTTGCTCTTTGCAGGGCATATAATCGATTTATGGCAAACGCTACCCGCCAGCATAGAAAAAGATTGCGATGGGCTGTCGCAGTCCCGACCTTAAACATTGATGAAGCTATTGATGAAATTGTCTTTGGACAAGCTAATGGAGCAAGTGCTGTCATGCTCAGAGGTATAGAGACCAACTGCAACCTTTATGATGAATGTCTATTTCCTTTATTTGAAAAATCACAAGACCTTAACCTTGCGATATGCATCCATAGCGGCAATGGTAATAAAGAAATCGTCGATGCCCTTGGTGATGATTTTTATTCAGCATTTGTTTTGCCGGTTGTGAGTGCATTTAACGGACTTCTAAACAAAAAAATACCAGGTATCTTTCCCAAGCTCCGATGGGGCTTCATAGAAGCAGGTGCAATGTGGGTACCTATGCTAGTCAAGGAAATGAATCGTCGCTTTGACAAACTTGGCGGCGGAGAACTTCTAAACGAAGACTCAGTTGTATCAGATCAGAACTTTTTTATTACAACTCGCACAGATAACGATCTCCCTTACATTTTAAAATGGTCATCACCAAACAATCTCATAATAGGTACTGACTTTGGTCATGAGGACGTGCAAAGCGAAATAGATGCACTAGAAAAATTAAGGATTAATGAGTCTATTGGATCCGAGGTTATTGATAACATCCTCATTTCAAATCCTCGAAATCTTTACGCGTTATAAAATTACTGGGTTTTCATTATTTTGAGAATTACTCGCTCTTTTTATGAGACTAGATTTGGAACACATCACATCCGAGAGGCAGGATCCGGAGCAACTGTAGTACTGCTGCACCAAACTGCAGATTCATCAAGAGAGTTCCTAAAGATCATTCCTGCGCTGTCACGATCATATAGAGTCATTGCCATCGACACATTGGGTTATGGAGATTCTAGTCCTAGCACCACTGAACTAGATGTAGAAGGCTATAGTCATTCAAAAATTGCCCTGCTTAATTCAATGGGCATTGAAGATTTCTTTATTCTTGGAAACCACACAGGTGCGACCCTAGCCGTCGATCTCGCATATAGAATGGAAAGACGAGTCCGAGGTGTCATAGCGAACGGCTTGGCATTGTGGGACAAAGAAGAAAAGGACAGGTTGTGGAAGTTACTATACAAACCGATCGAAATCGCAGAAGATGGATCGCACCTAATCAAATTTTGGGAAAAAGCGAAATACTCTTCCGAACTTCCAAAAGAAATTATTCATCGTGGATGCGTTGACTGTTTAAAGGCAGATGACTTTCTTGCTGCCTATCGTGCGATCTTTGATTATGACTTAAAACCGGCTTTAACCAAGTTAGAGTGTCCGTTACTGGTAGTGACAGGCGAACATGATCCTATGACTCGCTATTCTGATGAAGTCGCAAAACTAACAAACTTCGGCAGCTCCTGCACGGTGAAAAACGCTAAGTTTCATCTTGCCGATCTTCACACTGATAAATATTTGAAAATCATTTTTGATTTTTTATCAAAATCTGCAAATAAATCTTATGATTAATCCTTCTAACTTTATAACGGTGGTATCGGTTTTCGATGACTTCACGTATGCTCCCTAATAAAATAATTCCTCTTTGGCGCCAGGAGAAATAATTGAACTCATTTGGTGAATTCAAATACGGTTGGCCAGTAGTGCTTGCCTCTGCCTTTGGTATCTCACTTGGAATGTCTCCTCTTCCCTTTTACACGATCGGAGTCTTTGCAAAACCATTAGCTGCAGAATTCGGATGGGGTATAGATCAAATTATGTTTGGATTAGTGCCGTTCTGCGTTGTTACCGTCGTAGGAGCTCCTTTGGCAGGCTACCTATCGGATCGTTTCGGAGTTCGGCGGGTAGCACTCACCTCAATGATCTTATTCTCATTCGGAATGATGCTGTTCTCTCTGAATAACGGATCTACCACAATTTATCTTCTACTTTGGGGGCTACTTGCCCTGCTGGGCGCTGGAACATTACCAATTACTTTTACAAAAGCCATCTCTCGTTGGTTTCAGCACAAAAGAGGCTTTGCGTTAGGAATTGCACTAGTGGGAACTGGGATCGGAGGAGCTGTAGCTAAAATATTCTCTGCCTACCTAATTGATGCATATGGATGGCGGGTAGCCTATATGGGAGTGGGTTTATTGCCGCTGGTAATCGCGTTTCCAATAGCTTGGTTCAATTTTCGAGATGTCGATGATCCCAAAGTAGAAGAACGCGCAAAAGGCCTATCGGAATTCACGATGGAGAAAGGCGGGACCATTGCCCAATACGGCTTTACTTTTAAGCAAGCGATTGCCGACTGGAGATTTTGGCTCTTGTGCATCGTCTTTCTACCTCTTTCATTTGCGATTGGCGGGCCGATACCAAACTTGGAAACGATGCTTGACTCAAAAGGCTTCCAACGGTCCGATGCTATTATTTTAGCAAGTTTTTTGGGCTACTCAGTCTATGTTGGTCGAGCAGTCGCGGGTTATCTCCTTGATCTAGTTTGGGCACCAGCTCTGGCCTGCACTCTATTAATCATGCCAGCAATTTCAATGTACTTATTTGGAGCAGCTTCTCCAAGCTACACTCAAATGGTGTTGGCAATCGTACTTCTTGGTATCGCTGCAGGTGTCGAGTATGACCTTCTGGCCTACTTTGTTTCGAAATACTTTGGAATTAAAAGTTACGCTAGAATTTACGGAACCCTATACGCCATTTTTGGTCTTGGCGCTGGTTTCGGCCCAGCGGTATTCGGATCGGTTTTTAAAAATGAGGGCAGTTACGATCTTGCTCTTCAGTATTCAATGTGGGCATTCGTCATTTGTTCTCTAGCGCTACTTTTCTTGGGTCGCTATCGTGATGAAAGACTAAAATCTATGGTGTGAATGCAATTAAATGAAACCAAAGCCTCTTTTATCTCGAGTTAAGTCTGAGAACTTACCAGAAGACATCCGTGCTGCCTGGGACAAGTCGATGTCACTTAGAGGCGATGGTACTTTTTTTGAAGTATTCGCCAAACATCCTGAACTTTATCGATGGTATATAGAAGAATTTTATGGGAAAGTTTTTCAATTAGGTAAAGTTAAAAATCGCTATAAGCAACTTTTACGACTGAAGCTTTCGACATTACATGGATGCAAATTTTGTAATCAAGGAAATCGAAAGGATGCTCTAGAATCTGGTCTGTCTCAAGAACAGATAGAAAATTTTGAAAATCAAACCCTTGATGTATTTAGCAAAGCTGACCGTGCCGTAATGGATTTAGCTGAACGTCTCTCGATGTCCAATCCCAATGGAACCCTTGATCCCTCTCTCTACTCCAGACTCCGAGAACATTTTTGTGATGCTGAGATCATCGAATTGGGTTTCGTAGGGTCTATTCTAACTGGTGTCGCAAAATTTCTTTTCGCCTTCGACTTGGTGGAGAAGGAAGAATATTGCCCCTTTAAATAGAGAAAAATTCCTCCGTGCTATATTGGGACAATCAACCAGGTTACAAAAAAGCACAAGAAAAGAAACTACAAACCATCTGTAATACTTCTATCTCCAAAGTACTATAGATCTGGATGCTTCAGGTCAGGATCATTATTGCTCGGAACTCGATCAAATCTAAGCAATTTTTTAACCAAACGGGTCATAAATGTTTCTTCATTTAGAAAAAGCCATCTCGCCACAATTGCTCGAATTCTCACCTTCATTTCGATCTTAAATTGATGAAAACTACTACGCTGGGTCATTTTTTTCGAGCACTTGAGAGGTCTTCGAGATCACCGGGGGAGTCACTTTAAATATTCGTCCTGGAAAGCCTTTAAAGTGCGGCACACCTTGCTCGAAGTCTAGAAATTCATCATCGTCAGAACACAAAACCGCATCGCTTGAAATAAATGCACCGGAGAGTGTTTCTTCTCCACGCATCTCAGGATACCACCACCCATGCGGAATTCGAACATGACCCTCTCTCATCGATTCTTGCACCGATATTTGCGCTGTAACTCTTCCTGAACCCGTCTCCAAGCATACCCAATCATCTTCACTAACATCTTCACGCTTTGCATCAATTGGATGCAAAAATAGCTTGGGTACTGGACAACGATCTCTAAGAACGCGGATATTACGTTGGCCTGTTTGAAAGAAAGGATCTTCACGAACACCCGTGAACACGATGTAGGGATACTCTTTTGTGGGCCTAGGACCTTCTCGGTAGTAGGGTAATGGATCAAAATCTAAGTCAGCAAGAATGGTAGAGTAAAGCTCTACTTTTCCAGACGGGGTTGCAAATCCATTCTTACGATATTTACGAAACTTTGGTGGAGGCAACTCCATATACCTTTCTTTCTCGAAGTCTGAAAAGGTTCGCTTTGAACGAGACAAGCGATAATCAAGCATCTCTTCTATAGTATCCCAGGAAAAGTATTCTTCTAATCCCATGCGTCTGCCTAAATCAGTCCAAAACTGAAAAGTACTGGAAGCGTGCTCCGGCGGCTCGACAATCTTCTGCGATAACATCAACCTATTACTCCAACTCCATGTGTCCGCCACATGATTTCGTTCAGAAAAAACATCTCCAGGTAACACATAGTCAGCCAACATCGCTGTGGGCGTCATAAAAATCTCGTGCGCCACTATCAGATCCTGATTCATTAAACCTTTCATAATTTGATGCTGGTTGGCATAACTCATCAATGTGTTGTTGCCCAGTGTTATGAGCGCTTTTACTGGATAGGGATTTCCAGTCGCCATTGCCCTGAATACGTTGGTTGGGTTGGCCATATGACAGCCCATGACTAAATCAGCATAGGGATAGCCCCAAACCTTTTCTGTAGATTCTTTGAGCATTTCAGCAACACGATAGGTAAATACTGGATGATCCCTATAACCCAATTGTTTAGTTTTCTGTTTTTCAGACAGTATTTCATGCAATGCAAGCTCACTCTCTGGAATGTAACTTCCGCTAAAGCCGCTTAATATCTCACCTCCAACCACATCAAGATTACCTGTAACCGCTCGAAGAATTGAATGGAGACGAATTGCTGAGGTTGATGAAATTTGCTGATCAGTAATTGGAGTCCACGGTATAACGGCACCATCAGAACTAGCATAAGTGCGCGCGGCCTTCGCGATTAGAGAACGATCAACGCCAGTAATTTCCTGGACTCGCTCTAACGGATATTCGTTCACGCGCTGAGAAAGCTCATCAAATCCAAGACACCAGCGCGAAACAAAATCAACATCATAGAGTTGCTCATTAATAATCACATTGAGCCAACCAAGGCACATGGCTGCATCAGTTCCAGCTCTCAACCGCAAATGAAGGTCAGCGCTCTGCGCTTGATCTGAAATTCTTGGATCTAGGACAATGACTTTTGCCCCACGAGCCTTTGCCGATTTTATGGCGTTATAAATGGGTGTCCAAGAGTGCTTCCTCGGGTTGTGTCCAAAAAGCACGATACAGTTGGTATTACCGAAATCTGGTGTCGGAAACCAACCGTAGGTCAGACGATTGACCGCGGCAGTATTACCAGCACACAAAGCGACACCACTTATCCAATTAGGTGCGCCTATCAGATTCATGAAGCGACGGTCCATGCTATGAGTTGTTTGGGTATTCCAGCCCGAAGTAGAAACTGCAATCCCTTCAGCACCGTAACGATCAATGACTACCTTAAGTCGTTCGGCAATTTCATTCATTGCCTGCTTATAGGGAATTTCCTCCCAGCAGTCTTCTCCCCTTCCCCCTACTCGCTTTAAAGGCATGCGCAAACGATCCACATGATTATGAATATGGGGCGCGGCAGTGCCTTTATAACAAATGTTCTTGGATAAAAGAGGATTGTCGTGAGCCAATATGCGACTTAGTCGACCGTCTTTTTCTATACCTCTCAACTGACAGCCAATATCACATATAGTACAAACTGAATACTTCGACCGCACTTTTGCTGTCATTTTAATCGTACCTGATATCCAATTCATTTATCCTACGAGATAATCGTGAGGGTTGTATGCTCTTTTTTTACCCTCTTATGATGCTGTTTCCATAAATTTTGCGGTAATGTTTGCGATAGACTTTGCACCAAGCTCAAAAGCTGGAGCAGTTATCTCGGGAAGCTCTTCTAGCAAGCCTCCTGAAACCAAGTCTGCGGCACGAAGTGTGCCATCACGAAGCGATGAGTTAGTGGCAACAATTTTTGTAGGATGTGTCAACTGAGAAAATTTCTTCTCTCCCACGTAAGAGGTCGCTGCATGAAATCCATGATTAACACGCTCACCAGCACTAATAAAATCTAAATATAAATCAAGTGCCCGTTCATAAGGTATTGCACCCATTCGCTCTACTACCTGAGTTTCCCAAAGCTGAGACATTTTTTCGCTGTTATTCGCATAATCTGGTGGTGTAGTTAAAGTAGTCTTTAGTGTAATTCGCTGATCCTCGGAAAATAAAGGGACATCTATAAGAATCAGTCCCGAAACTAGTTCTGGATATTTCAGCGCCATTTCTACTGCCACTAATGCACCTGAGTGAAAACCCAAAAGATATTTAGGTGATTCATCTGAATGATTCAAACAAATATTCAGATGTTCTACATATTTCTCAACAGTAGGATCACTAGATAAAGAGTCCGATTGACCATATCCGGGTAGGTCGGGGCACAATACCTCACACTCCATCTGCTTAGCAAAAGTATCGAAGAATATTCCCGTATAGGGAACTGGAGGAAAGCAAATCAAAGTCGGTCGCTCATCGAGTAACGAGGACCAACAACGCACATGCGTTTTCGTGTCTCTTGAAGAAAGATATGTTCTTGTTAAACGGTTCATCTCAAACTAACTCGCGATGCTCTTCCATTCCTAGCGAATAGTTCCTAAGAATAGCACGAGATGCCAACAATATGGGTAAGCCGTATATCAAAGGAACCAGTGCTAATGAGTAACGAATATTTTCCTCTCCAAAAATATTATCCGTGAAAAAAGCTACCGAAGTTGGTCCCAACAGCAGCCCCGCAAGACTGATACACATGTAATAAAAAGCTACAATCTGTGCCCTTATATGCCCTGGAGAAATGCTTAGAAGTGCATTAACTCCCATCGCAGAAGTAACACCAATACCCATGGTGTTTACAGCAAATACGCCTATCGAGACATACGGATTCGGCATTAAAGGTGCGAGTACACCCGTTACGACTATCGTCAAAACCCCCATCAGTGCAATACGTAACGGCGCGTCACCCTTCCCCGCCGCCAACCATCGATCAGATATCCAGCCAGCAGAGAGCACTGCAGCTGGACCGAATAAAATCATTATAAAACCATTTATCGTCGCATAATAAGCCGGATCCCAACCCCAAGTACGACTAAACAACACTGCACACCAACCATGACTGTAAGCGACAAGCACCATGAAAGAGAATGCGCTTACAAAGGATCCATAGAGACGCCAACGAGCCGCAACATAACGAATCATATCCCAAATGTTATTCTCTGTTAGGACACTCGTCGACTGAGCCCTTGGAGGTTCACGTAAGAACATAAAGACGAGTGCTAGCAGCAATCCAGGAAGGCCCACGACAATGAATGTGGCCTGCCAAGGTGCTAATGCACCTAACAGTGGAAAGGTAATGTCTCCACCCGTTTTTGCCCAGGTAAGGACAGCAGCACCAAGTAATGATGCTAATCCAGCACCCAACGAAAGTGCAGTGGTATACACTGCAATCGGACGGGATCTTTTCTCACGGGGGAAGCTGTCTGAAATGATCGACATTGCGCAGGGACTGAGTGTAGCCTCTCCGATTCCAATACTCATTCTGGCTATAAACAAATGTATAAAGCTTTTCGCCAGGCCCGAGGCAGCCGTGGCTAAAGACCACAAACCAATACCTACCGCGACAATACGCACTCTATTTCGTCTATCAGCAAGCCAACCCAATGGCAAACCCATTGTTGCATAAAAAATAGCAAAAGCCGGTCCCAGTAAGAGCCCGATCTGTGTATCGGTTAAACCAAGATCCGCTTTTATAGGTTCAATCAGCAGACCCAAGATCCAGCGATCGATAAAAGAAAAAAGATAGGCAATCGTCAAGAAAGCAACGGTAATCCAACCTGAAGTCGCGGAAAACGAGCGAGATGTGGTCATTCGACTTGCCTCATTTATCGCTCTTCTCATCAGGATGATAGGTAATAAAATAGATAACAATTAAATTACCGTCGGGATCTTGAATCCCCACCTGTCGTCCCTCTCTTCCATCTGGAGTAAAAAGCTTCTCCTCAGGAAAAACGTGACAGCTGTAACCTTCAGCGCGAGTGATAGTTCCATCAAAATCGGGAACTTCTATCACAATGGCACTTCTAATAGGTTGCTGCAGGGGGTCCAGTCCACCATCAATCTCTGTCAAAGCCATCACACGAGGTTGATCTGGATAACTTAGCATTGCAAAACGAAGTCTTCGCTCACGAGAAATTTTAAAAACAATATAGCTATAAGAGTCGGGTTCTGATTCTTTTATAAAATCGACATCCATCCCCAAGACATTCGTATAAAAATCTACAGAACGATCTAAATCCGAGACAACAAAATTGCCTCGCTGAAATCGATTAGCCACAATAAAAACCTCTTAAACGAACTGATTCAACTCGACAAAATAACCATTGGGATCAAAAAAACTCGAGCCCAGCACCCTGAAAACACCACCATCTGGTTTAGGATATTCACTAATATGGGGATCACTAACCATTTCTATACCCGGAACTTCTTTCAATTTAGGATAGACCGCTTCCACATCATCGTGATGCAAAACATATACTGACTCACCGACCTGCACCCTATTGGGGTTTGGACGTGACGGCGCTGCTGGAAGCGGGGGATCGATATACTGCAAAATACCTAGCATTCCGATGAATTCATCCTTACATTTGAGAAGGACTAATCGAGTTTTAGAATCTGGCTCTCCTGCTGGAAGACCTTGACCAGAAACGATGATTTCCTCGTCATAGTGCACTTGCATCCCAAGAATATCTCTATAGATGGTCAAAGCGGATTCAATTTCATTGACCATCATTGTAGTTCGTCTAATTACGACTGGTACATCGCTCATCTATTCACCTTTGTATTATAGTTATGTCATTAATACTTTATCGTTCATCGCGCTCTATGTGCAAGTCTCAAGAAGGGGAAAGTAAGTCAATTCTCATGCCGGCCGGCGAATATAAAGTCCAACATTCACCCGATCCTGAAAGAGTTTCAATCTCACCGCATTGAAATACACTGAAACCCATCAAATTTGCTCGAGATGCCAACAGTGCTGCCTCCTGGGTCTGATAACAGACCTGATGTAATCCTGCGTTGGGCAATTTGGACAAGGGGAAAAGCGTTTTTCCCTCAACACCCACATATTCCACCAACTCAAGTTGAGCGCTTTCCGTGCCCTCACCTCCCCAAATACTCACATCAAGACCAGAGCCTGAGGGCAGACCAATCATTTTTTCAATTTCTTCACCCTGAAGAAAATTATCTGTCAGCATCTCCAATCCTAGAATCTCGCGATAGAATCTCTTCTCTTGCGCAACATCCTGAACTACGCTGACGATGGGACCGATATTGCCAAATCCCAGTTGGTTAAAAGAAAAATTTTTATCTGGAAGTTCGAGTAAAACCAGATTTATTTCATCATGGATTTCGAGATGAATCTCTCGAAAGCGGGTTCCATCTGGAGCGACCACCTCACTATGGGTAGCACTTCGGAAAACATAGCCTCGCGCCTGCAAGTCAACAATTCGTTTCTCGATATCCGTAACATAAATATCAATGTTTTTAATACAGGAATCAGTCACTGCCGCCCCCGCCCTAACAGACGGACCAGGGTGGTGCATTTCAACTAGATGCAACTTCCCAAAAATATCATCCGTCTTTCCAAGAATAACCTGACGTGAAAAAGATGAGCTTTGAAGATTCCACAGCCTACCTAAATCAATATCATCTCCGATAGATTTATTGAGAATTTTAAAACCAATCGCGTCTACCCATAGAGCAATAGCAGCATCCAGATCTGCAACTCCTATCATTATAGAATTCCACTGACTCAACATGTTCTATTACTCCAACTTAATTTTACCGAACTGATACCGTCGGTGTCATAATGTAGCCTGATATTTTATTGCTAATGAGGTAGCACATGAAACCACATACTTTATGGCGTGGACACATCCATTACACTAGTCGTAAAGCAGGACGTGAAGGTCTAGAACGAGGAAGAGAGTACTTCACTATCAGCTTACACGAAGATGGCAGACGAACACTTCGTGCGCACTGTGAAATCGATGATGCTCCCAATGTTATGCGGGATGTAGTCCTAACACTAGATAAGAACTGGATCACACGGGATGCCTACGTTCGCCTTTGTGTCGGCGACAGAACCTTCGGTAGTAGTTGGTTTAGATTCGAAGATACTTACGCTGAATGTGAAGGCATCCTGCATGAGAGAGGCAGGATTAGCGAAAGGATCGAATACGAAAAACCACCCATCATCTTTGGAGCCCATCCCATTCAAGGAGACGCCTGGCACCTGAGTTGTATAGATCGATCTGTAGGTCCAGCGGTACATACCATGGATAAATTTCTAATGAGCTCATTGGACCATCGAGGAGCTACCGGTCCTTCGCTCGTGTGGCACCCTCCAGGACTAAAAATCGAATTTGTAGGATGCGAACAAATTACGGTAGGTGCTGGAGTCTTTGATGCTTTACATTTTTGCTATGGAGAACGAGGTAGCGATCGAAAAGGTTCAAACGAATCTGGAGAGCATCCACCGTATGAAGTCTGGACAACAGCCGATGGCAATTTTATCCTGCTTAAGGCACATGTTTCTGGTTATATGATGACACATTATGAATTAAACACATTAGAATGCGCTCCAAAAGAACAGGATAACGCATGAGATATGTAATTAAAGAAGCAGTAGTGCCCATAATTGCTTTAATGTTGCCATCTCTAGCAATGGCTCAAGGACAAGACAGCAGCACTTGGGCCCGTGACCAGCAAGTTATCGCCGCAATGCTTACTGGAGTTTACAGCAACGCCAACCAAGCCTATTTTGACAAACGTGGAAAGATTAAAAATCCCCATGCGCGACGCAGTATCTCGATAACTTCAGATAAATCAGTAAACCATTTTTTAGTTAAAACGGTCGCGTCTAATGACGAACAAAAGGAAATCACACAAGAATGGCAACTCTTTGCCGATAATAGCCGAGGGATGGTTGGTATGCGAGTCGTTCTAGACAGTGATAAGGCTGCTTGTCCACTTTTCTGGAAACGAGAAGCAGCACAATTCCGGGCTACTATCACAGAAGGCTGCTCCCAGTCAGAAAACGGCCCCGTCTCATTAACACTCTCTAAACAACAACTCTGGTGGGAAACGACCGCTAAAACCGCTAATAACTTTAAATTTCATCGAGCAAGGTCATTCACCTGCTATGCTGATATCCCGGGAGTGGGTGGAGGCAGAGATGAGCCTTATAGGCGCTACGATGGGCTTTCCTTACATGACCAGGGTGATGAGGCTTGGTTTAACACTGAAGACAACCGCGCGCTAGGAGTGCGACTTTTTCTCGTCGACTGGCCTATTAATAATTATATAGGTTACTTTACTCGAGATTCTCTTGTTATCTACATTATGGAAAAAATGAGTACAGGTACAATCAAAGAGCATGGCTATGCATTTACAGTACCAGAGGCTAATCGTGTGGGAATAAATCTGAAATGGATGCTAGCCAGCTGTTTTATGGTGTCAGGTCAAGAAGCCACTCCAAGCATGTAAGCTTTTTTTGAAGGACAAAAAAATAAAAATGGCAACCATCTAGATGTCATCAACTAGCGAACTTACTAAGGAAATCCTGTCAATAGATTTCGATACTTGGCAACTGCCCGGTATAGAACTGCACCAGTTAATGGATAACCTTCGTGAACAGGCACCGGTAGTACCAGTTACCTTTTTAGGCGAGAGAGTCTGGCTAATTACCGATCATGCCCATGTAGCAGCAGGGTTTAGGGACAACAATCTTTTCCCACCTCATACACCCTATAAAATTGGCATTGAACCGGTTATTGGCGAAACATTTCAGAGCATGGCGGGAGATCAGCACCGCATCTTCCGCAAACTAGCAACCCCTACGTTTAGACCTCGCTCAGTGGAACAGATGGACAGCAATATGCTAACGAGCGTAGCTAATGAACTAATTGATAGCTTTATTAGTGAAGGTGAGGCTGATCTTGTTTCGGTGTTTACCGAACGCTATCCCTTTGCTGTGATCGCCCGTCTATTGGGAATTCCAAAGGAAGAAGAGGAACAGTTTCATCGTTGGGCCATGGCTATTTTGCGCTTTCGCTCTGACCCAGAAAAAGCGATGACCTGTCGTGATGAACTGTGGAACTATCTCGACCCTGTTATAGCAGACCGCAGAAGACATCCAAAAGAGGACGTCATCAGTCAACTGATACATGACGAGCTGGATGGCATTCAGATGACTGATGAACAGATTAAATCTCATATTGGCATCATGTTTACCGCCGGATCATCCACCACCCATGATTCTCTTGGCAATATTCTTTATGCTCTTTTGATGAATAGTGAGAACTGGCAACGGGTGAAGAAAAATTCCGAACTGAGATCACTCTCCATAGAAGAAACTCTTCGCTGGGAACCTGCGGTATCAATATTGCCAAGAATGTCTCGCTCTGAAGAGGAGATCGAGTTTGGTGGTGTAACAATCGAGCCGAATACTTTCGTACTATTTGGAATTTGTGCTGCTAACCATGATGCTTCTGTGTTTAATGATCCCCACGAATATCAGATAGGTCGCAACGTTGAAGATATGATGACTTTTGGACCAGGCCCAAGGATGTGTCCGGGAATGCATCTGGCTAGAAAAGAGTTAGCTGTCACTCTCGATTTATTAATAGACAGACTACCCAATTTGCGATTAATCGACCCTGAAGGCTCCAAACCCTGCGGTACAATATTCCGCAGCCCCCAGCGCCTACTATGCAATTTCTAAAAATGCGAAAAGATTAAGACCTGCCAGTTTTCATTCTTAAAACTGAAATTAACTTTGTTAAGGAAATAACAACTACTAAAAAAATAAATTATACATCTGTTTGAGCTTTACATAATGAGTTAAAGAAAGACTTATATTACAGGAGCTAACACTTGCAGATTTGCACCGGAAGGAAACTCAAGTAAGCCGCTATAACCACTCAGCCCAGAGCACTTGGACTCTTTTGGATGTTGTGACCAATCATACTCTCCAGCCAAAGTATCTGCACTGACGCTAACCAACTCAATTCCTCCAGAGGCATCAGTGATTTCGACTTCGGATGCGTATTCATCAAATTCAAAACCAAAGGGACCCGACATTTTCATCATCATGATCGGATAACGTGTCTCTGGATCATCACCCCTGTATTTAGCCAATATATCAATTTTAAACGGAAAGGGCCCAACGAGCTGATTTCTAAAATTAGAACTTACGAAATCATTTATCTCTTCAAGATCTTTAACACCCATTACCATGATGAAAGTGCCTCCGACGGGATTAACAGCTGGTTTTGGCTTGAGCAAAGATAATTCTGGTTCTTTCATATGGGTTAGGTATAAAACCTCTCCCGAGGGACCGAGTACCTGCGCCGCTAGAATATTCTCAGCGGAGGTGAGGTAAGCTGGGGGACCAATCAATCGAAAGAGATTTTTGTCAAGCTTAGCCGTCAGCCTTTCTGGATCTTTGACTAAAATCTCTACAGCATTCCAGCCTGATTTTTGCATCGGCCGATAAGCAGCGTCCAACCCGGTAAGAAAACGCAATACGACCTGCGGTTCATTTTCCGGTGGACGTAGGGTCAGATAAGAACGATTAGTAAAATCTTCATTACCCATTTGCTGGGCGCATTCGGCACCAATAATACCTCGTTCAACAACTTGATAACCAAGCTGATCCGTATAAGTTGCTTCTGTAACATTCAAATCTGCCACAAATATAGTAATCATGAGTAACGATTGAAGGATCATGAATATTTAAATAAATTTTGTAGCACCAAGAAACGCCACAGAGCCGATACCCATCCAATATACATAAGCCATCATCCTGGCCCCTCGTAAGGATCGCTCCAACTTACCTTCTACCTCAACATTTGGACCTGCCGCAAGGATACGAAACATATCTGTCCATTCACGCATGACAAATCTAAGCTTCAATCCTATAACCAATAAAAGAGAATAAATTAATATCTTAAGGGAATACCACTTTTGCATGTCTCCGGCATTGAATGGCCCATAGCCAAAAAGCGAGCTTATCGAAGAAATCAAAAGTATCGGTATTACGACAAACCTCACTCGCTCATCCCATATAGTCAATCGAATACCACGATCAGTTTCTCTGAAAATAAAAGCCGACCAGCATAAAGAAAGCCAACCAGCAAAGAAAACCCACATCACCACAAGTGCATTACCACCATAAGGCTGCACTCCCCAAAAGTGGCCCATATGCAGGCCTAATGGAAGCAAAAGGATAATCCCAGTGCGTGCCAAGATATCGATCCGATAGGCGGCCTCCATATGACGACGCCTCTCATCCATACTTAACTTGCGGTTGATAACATTGTACGAAGTCTGAAAAACTCCCCATTCGCCACCCAACCAATAAACCATTGCTATGATATGCGCCCAACGCAGCACAGCCAGTTCAGTAATTCCCATTAACTCTTCTCCAAGACTTAGCTAAAAAACGTAATAAAAACTTTTTATACTAACCAATCAAGTGCACTCCAATTGCACCATTAACGAACAAACCAACCCAGATACACCAAACATAACGTCTACACCTAGACATAGAATCTATCATCGTTTGATCCGATGTTTGGTCTGGACCTTCACTCACCATTTTGGCGTAGGCTGGGAAAAATGGCGTGAGTTCATGTCTGACCATTAATCCGCACCATACCATTAACGCAAATATCGACAATTTCCATCCCAACCATTCGGCAGGAGTGTTAATTAAACTGAGTCCGTATAACAATCCTACTATTACGACCAATCGACGAAGCCACCGATCGAGCAATGGCAACCAACCGGGAGACTTTGTCCAGTAATGCTGAATTAATACAAGCGAGAGCCAGAAAACACCTAATATCCAACAACCAACTATGATGGCGAAGGAAAACGATGTATAACCGAGCAATCCAGCCATATGGACTCCAAGAGGAAGCATTATCGGCATTGCCAACCTTGGTCCAAGATCGCATGCTAGCAAGATTGATAAAGCGGTTTGACGTGCCTGGGACGAGAGATCAGTTCTAACAACCTGACGACTTGCTAGAAAAGTACCAAGATCACCACCTAACCAATAGACGAAGCCAAGTAGATGCAGATATTTTAAAATGATAAAAGTCATCTCAATCGATAAAGATTTCCATCAATTCATAGTGAGTTTGCATATAACCCGCTGCTCCAGCTCGAAGAAGAATATAATCATCATCTGCTGTACACCATACGTCATAGGGAGGATGTTCCTCTGGGAGATTCCCTGCGGTACCTGAAACCTGAAAATGTCTCGCCTGGAACGTTCCCGCACCAACACTAATTTTCTCCTCCCCTACATACACCAACGAAAAAGCTGTTACAAAAAACATTGGTCCGGTAGCTCCGCGATGATCCGGTGATGTAAGAAATAAATTCTCAAAATCTTGTATTCCGGGCCCGCGTGACAGATCGTAAAGTTTCATTAAAAGCGCATCTCCTACTATGGGGTGCGCCTGCAACCACGGTACTTTTTTAGGTGTTTGAATTTTTTGAGATATCCGCCCATCTCGCCGGTTATAAGTCTCACACTCTGCCACGCCCTCACCAAATCGCATCCATCCACTGCCCTCAAACACACCCCCAACCGTAAGGCGAACGGAGCAATCGATAGGGCTTGAATCGTTATGATCAAGACTCAAACAAACATCTCTGATCACGGGCGGAGAATCATCAATTTCACAGTGCGCAAGAAGCACATCTGTACCATCTACTTGCTGAGTTAGCGTGAAAAATTCTCTTCCTCGCTCCTGATTTAAACGTTCTGGTTTCTTGCTAGTGTAAAGTATAGTACCTCGAATATTTCGATGCTTTGACAAAACTTTGACCCCAAACTCAGATCCCGAGAGATTGTATTAATGATATACTAATAGTTCAAATATATTGGTCTTTGCAATAAAAAAATTTAATGACGGTGATGACCTCTGATATACCTCCAAGGTGAGAAGAATGGAAACAAGCGATAAAACAGCACGTGAAATTTATCTGGCACTAAAGAACAATCCATCTAGGGCGCGCTTTGGATTCGGTGAAAAAGCTATCCTCGTTAATGTTGATCCTCAAAAAGCATACACTCGTACCGATCTTTTCAAGACAGCATATGAGACTGATCCCAGGCAAATGGAATATGTAAACTCCCTAGCTAAAATATTCCGCTCTATACAATGGCCAGTCGTCTGGACTCATGTCGCCTACATGGAATCTGGCGAAGACTGCGGTATCTGGGGAACTCGCACGAACACACCAGATTCTCTGCAAAATATTAAGTTCAATTCTGAGCGAAGTGAATTCGACGATCGCCTAGAAATTAATCGTCAGAAAGATGTCATTTATTGCAAAAAAATGCCGTCCGCTTTTTTTGAGACGCCACTCCAATCCCTATGTGTTTGGCACAAAATAGATACAGTAGTAATTACTGGAGGCTCGACTTCAGGATGCATACGAGCGACGGCAGTAGATTCGCTTTCACGAGGCTATCGCACTATAGTTCCAGAGGAATGCGTTGCAGATAAACACGAAAGTTATCATTTTGCGAATCTAACTGATCTTGCAATCAAGTATGCTGACGTAGTGGAAGTTCAAGATATCTTCGATTGGCTAGAAGAAAAGAGAGTAAACTGACCAATGCTTGAGGATCTAGACCTTTATGACTATTGGCCATATCACCACCGCCCTAAAATTGCTTGGCCAAACAATGCGCGTCTAGCTTTCTGGGTGGCTCCGAATATAGAGTTTTATGAATTAGATCCTCCGCTAAATCCGTCACGGAAAGCTTGGCCACAACCTTATCCAGCGACACAAGGTTATTCAATACGCGATTATGGAAACAGGGTGGGTCACGTCAGACAAATGCGGTTATTGGATAAATATGGGATTCGCGGATCGATTTCTCTTTCAACCGCTTTGTGCGAGCATCATCCTGAAATCATCCAAATGTGCCTAGAGCGTGATTGGGAATTCTTCAGCCATGGTATCTATAACACTCGCTATACCTATGGCATGTCAGAAGATCAGGAACGAGAAATGATCGAAGATGCGGTAAATACCATAGAAAAATATACCGGGCGTAAACCTTCTGGATATCTAGCACCGGCACTTTCACACTCTGAACTTACCATGGACCTTTTTGCTGAGGTCGGAGGCATCTATACCTGCGATCTCTTTCACGATGATCAACCGACACCCGTCAAGGTAAGATCGGGCAAGAAATTTATTTCCATACCTTATTCTTTAGAGATGAATGACACCATCGCCTATGTTGTTAATAAGATAGAGCCAAGGCGCTATGGACAAATAATTAAGGAAAACTTTGATCGCCTGTATC
>MDSZ01097923.1_pt1 | contig 21304 bp, 20 predicted proteins | sample 811201 | NCBI WGS metagenome assembly MDSZ01 (sample SAMN05326647, study PRJNA326480) | marine metagenome | isolation source: seawater | place: Indian Ocean: North | collected 2010 | reverse complement strand
GTAAACTTGGAACGTTCTTTCTTCATAGACACCTCTTCAATGGCGTTACTATAACGCCTTTAGTGAGTGTCCGGATTTATTAAACCACTACACATGCATTTACGCCATCCATGGCGGTCAGGAGTTTAGCCCGTCCGGCGAGAGGGGCGGTCCGACGTTTCGGAAGGCCCCTCTATGAGGACAAGGGCCTGACATTTTTCGAAAATGCTTGAATAGAAATTTGTGGGACAGCAGCGGCTTCCGGGCCGCTTTTTCTTTGCCAGTAAAAACACCAGCTTGTTTGAGCGGGCCAAAAACTGCACCATGACGTCATCAAGTCCGCTGCAATAAAAATGTAACAGGCCAATATTATGGCGCGGATTACCATTGCTGATCTGCTCTGAAAAGGCAGAATAAATCGGCTCAACCCAAAAAATAATAATAAAAAACATAACAAAACTATGCCCCAGACTATTTTTATTACCGGTGCCGCCTCCGGCATCGGTTTCGCGACCGCACAAAAACTCTATGCTCAGGGATGGATTCTGGGGCTGGCTGATGTCGATGAGTACGCTCTGGCAAAAGCAATCGACGGCTGGGACCGGAGCCGTGTTTCGCACTGGCAGCTGGACGTTACCGACGCCTACCGGGTGGAACAGGTCATTGGTGAATTTGCCATGCAATGGGGCGGACAGCTGGATGTGCTGTTCAACTGTGCCGGTATCCTGCAGATCGACCGCTTTGAAGCCATGAGCAGCAAACGCCATCAGCAGATTATTAACGTTAATATTATGGGCGTGATGCACTGCTGCCATGCGGCATTTCAGTATCTGAAAAACAGCCCCGGCTCAACCGTCATCAATATGAGTTCCGCCTGCGCTGCCTATGGCATTCCACACATGGCCAGCTATTCCGCTTCGAAATTTGCCGTCAGTGGCTTCACTGAAGCACTGCAGCTGGAGTGGGAAGAATTCGATATCCGCGTCTGCGATGTTATGCCACCGTTTGTCACCACGCCCCTGCTGATGGATCAGGCCAGCGGTGCGCCGGTGCTGGAACGTCTCGGCGTTAATCTCAATGCCGCGGAAGTCGCCGACGCCGTCGTAGCACAGATAAAAAACCCGCGCACACATCGTCCGGTCAGTGCATTTTTCTCCTTTGTCTGGCTGCTGAACCAGATAACGCCACGCGCCGTCAGTCGCACAGTTGTCCGCTTTCTCAGCCGCTCCGAGGAACCCGAAGCCGCCCAGGATGCCAAATGGTAGTCTGCTGAGAGGATTAGCTGAGGGCTGAGTTCACGCCCGGCATGGGGTAAGATAGCCGCCCATTCCGGGAGACTCCGTATGTTGTCCGTTAACCGTTATTTTCCTTTTCTGGCCGTAATCATCAGCATTGCCGCCTGGTACGATCCGCAGCCGCTGAGCAACCTGAAGGAAGCCATTGTCCCCTTCCTCACCATTATCATGTTCTGCATGGGCCTGACCCTGCGCTGGCAGGATTTCCGCCGCGTATGGAATAAACCACAGCCAATCGCACTGGGCGTACTGCTGCAGTTTATTATTATGCCGCTGCTGGCCTGGGCGCTGGTGAAAATCATGGCACTGCCGGATGACATTGCCATCGGCCTGATCATTGTCGGCGCCTGTGCCGGCGGTACGTCCTCCAATGTGATGACCTTTCTCGCCCGTGGCGACGTGGCCCTGTCGGTCAGTATGACGCTGATGTCGACACTCTGGGGAGTTATCCTGACGCCCTGGCTGGTCGCCTTTTACGCCGCTGCCGAGGTTCAGGTTGATACCACGGGCATGATCATCAGTATCGGTAAAATCGTTGTTCTGCCCGTACTCGCCGGCTTACTGTGCAATCAGTTTCTGCCGCAGGTAGGGCGCAGCATCAACAGCAAACTGCCGGACATCGCCAGTGCTTTTATTCTGGCCATCATCGGCATCGTCGTCTCACTGAATGCCGAAGAAATTCAGACACTGGGCATGACCACCGCCATCGCCGTCATTCTGCACAACCTGCTGGGCCTGGGTCTGGGCTACGCTATCGCCCGCTGGAACGGTCATACCGAGGCCGAAGCGCGCACCATTGCGCTGGAAGTCGGCATGCAGAACTCGGGGCTTGGTGTTGCGCTGGCGCTTAAATTCTACGGCCCGGTAGCGGCACTGCCCGGTGCGCTGTTCAGCGTCTGGCATAACATCAGTGGTTCGCTGCTGGCCGCCTTCTGGAAATGGCAGATCGACCGTAAGATCCGCAAAATCCGTCAATGAGAGATTCCATGTTAAACAAGACATTCCTGCTGGTTGTCCTGCTGCTGCAAACTGCGTTTACCTGCGCTTATGAAATGCGCGTCACACAGGAGCAGTTGCAACAGGAACTGAATAAGCGCATGCCGCTGACTCAGCAACGCGGTATGTTCGTGCTGACAATGTCAGACCCTACACTGACCTTGCTGAGCGATACTCAGCGGGCTCAGATTCGCGCGTTCACGCAGGTACAAACCAGCATCGGTCTGCAAAGTCAGGGCATGGTGACGGTGAGTGGCAAGGTGCGTTACAACAAAGATAATTACAGCTTCTATATCGACGATCCGGAAGTCACCGAACTGGCACTGAACGGTGTTCCGCCGAGCTTTCAGCCGCAACTTATCAAGATTGCGCAGGATGCCATCACCCCGGCTGTAAAAGATCAGCCAGTGTATACGCTGAGTGATGAAGATATGACTCAGTCTATGGCGCGTATGATGCTGCAGAGCATCAATATTGAGGGGCAGGAAGTCGTTATCGAACTGAGTCCGTTCTGATACAGAAACAGCCCTATAAAAAACCGGCATCGCGCCGGTTTTTTTGTGGCTCTGATTAGCCGTCAAAGGCTACAGAGCCTGCTGTCACTTTCTGCCTGCAGTCATTTTTTAAAGGTCATACGACGCAGCGTATCGTCTTTCATTTTGAAATGATGCAGAAGAGCCGCGCCTATGTGTGCGACCAGAAACAGAATCAGTGCCCAGGCCCCCAGACCATGTACCGCTTCAAAAAACTCATGGGCCGCTTCGCTTTCACCGATCAGGGTCGGCAACCCCAGACCAAACAGCGCAACGTCATAACCGGCACTCTGGCTCATCAGCATGCCGCTGACCGGCATAATCAGCATCATCAGATACAGCATACCCTGCAGTGCTTTGGCTTTAATCACGTCACCCCGCGGCGTCCCCAGTAATGGCGCTACCGGATTCATAACCCGCACCGGGATACGGATAATCAGTAATAACAGGGCCAGCACCCCGAAAGATTTGTGCAGGCCGATCATCTCAAACTTCTCTGGCCCGCGCGGCATGTCTTCCATAATAAAGCCTATCGCCAGCAGACCGAATATAAGCAAAGCCGCCAGCCAGTGGATGATTTTGCTCGCCGCATTAAACTGATCAACAGCCTGATTCATGGTAATCCCTTATGGTTTATATGTAATTATGAGCGCAAGTATACTCCGCCCGTTGCCGTAGCCAAGTAGCATTTATACGTGGCGTTCATACTCAATCGGGCTATCTGTCTTTCCTGTCAGTGAGAACCTGCTTCCCCCTTACACCAAAGACGGCAGGTCTTTTTCAGCCAGCCGGAAACGCCACCTGCAGGCAGCGGATGACCGGAGTGTCACCATTGCGATTGCCGGCGACACGGGAAGAATCCCGGTCTTCAGCTAAGCTTCAGGTAAAGCCATACTGCAGGACCCCGCCATGCTACTCAATAACCTTTCCATCCGGGTAAAACACACCCTGATTCTGCTGTTCGTAATTGCTGGTCTGCTGATCACATCCGGATTGTCTGTCGTTAAGTTTTCGCAGCTGGAAGACCTCAATAACATCCTGTTTCAGCAGCAGAAAGTACACACCGATATGCTGATGCTGCGCCGCAATGAAAAAGACTTTCTGGCGCGCAAGGATATGAAGTACGCCGCAGAGTTCGGCAACAATGCTGATCAGACAATAGAGAATATTATTAAGCTGGAAGAGCATCTGGCCGTTGATGGCCTGTCGATTGAGCACGCCAGACATCTGGAAGATCTGATTAAGGAATATTCCGGCATCTTTAATCAGGTCTCGCAGGAACAGCAACTGATTGGGCTGACACCCACAACCGGTCTGTACGGCGCGTTGCGTGAAGCAGTACATAACATCGAAAGCAGCGCCAAAGCCGCAGATGACTACAAAGTGCTGTATCACATGCTGATGTTACGTCGTCACGAGAAGGATTTTATGCTCCGTTCGGACGTCAAATACGTTGATAAATTTGATAAAGAAATTACCGGACTGGCCAATGCTATTGATGACAGCCCGCTCGCCGGAAACCCGGATGTGCAACAACAGCTGTCGGTTTACCAACGGGATTTTCACGCCCTGGTCGATAAAGAAGTGCTCATTGGTCTGGATCAGAACAGTGGCCTTCTGGGAGAGATGCGCAGTGTGATCCATCAGACCGAAACCACCTTTGCCACACTGAGCGAACAGGTCACTCAGGCAATAGAAGAAAAACGTCAGTCGGTGTACGCGAGCCTTATCGCGGCGATTCTGGCAACCTTTTTTATCGTCTCCCTGCTGACGGTTATTGTGTCACGGGCAATCTACCGGCCAGTGCAGGAAATTACCCGCAGCATTCAGCAGATATCCCGCGACCTCGACCTGACTCACAGCACACAACATAAATCCGGTGACGAAATCGGTATTCTTTCCTCCTCATTTGATTCCCTGCTGGACACCCTGCGCAGCACAGTGAGCGAAGTCAAAGCCGGAGCCAGTGAAGTCGCCGGAGCATCCGAAGAGATGTCTCATATCACCCGGGAAGTCGGCAACGCTGCGCAGCTGCAACAGGATGAAGTGGCACAGACCGTCACCGCTATGAATGAGATGACCTCCACTATCCAGAACATCGCCGGCAATGCCAGTCACGCCGCCAGTTCAGTGGGAGAAATTCATAACGAAGTAGCACAGGGCAAAACCATATCCGATGAAGCGATGCAGGAAATTGAGTACCTGATGGCCGACATTCTTGGCGCATCAGAAGCAATTACACAACTGGAAAAAGACAGCAGCAGTATCGGTGCAATTCTGGCGGAAATTAACGGCATCGCGGAACAAACCAATCTGTTGGCATTGAACGCAGCCATTGAGGCTGCCCGGGCCGGAGAACAGGGGCGCGGTTTTGCCGTGGTCGCCGATGAAGTCCGGACCCTGGCACAACGCACGCAGGAATCCACCGAATCCATCAGTAACACGGTTGCAGAACTGAATAAAGGCACCAGTAATGTGGTGAATACCGTGCTTAAATCCCGTGAGCGGGCTGAATCCGGCATTGAAAAAGTGCGCGCCGCCAGTAATGCTCTGCAACAGATTTACCAGAACATTAACAGCATCAGCGACATGAATACGCAGATAGCCACCGCCGCTGAGCAGCAGAGCTATGCCGCGGATGAAATCAACCGCAATGTTGTCAGAGTAAATGAACTGGCGGAAACCAGCCGGGAACAGGCCGGTGACGCGGCTCAGGCCAGTCGTGCCCTTGCTGAACTTTCAACACGACTGAACAATATCGTCGAAAAGTTTACCGTTAATTAATAACCCGCTGCGGATGAAAAATCACATCAGCGGATACACCACCTGATCATGGTAGCCGGTAACCACCTGCATGGTACCGGCCCACTCTTTATCCAGCTGCGGGTCACCGCTATCTATGATCAGTGGCCGTCCCTGCAGGGCGGTCAATTTGCTTTTGGTCGATACCAGCCAGACATTCTTTTTATTAAGACGCCGCAGAATGTACGGTGAAAACTGTTGGTTTCCGCGTCCAATAATGTGCCCCTGCCCGCCCATAATACTCAGAATAGCGACTGCTTCAGCATGATCATCCAGCAGGGCCATAATGCCCGCTGCGGTAACATCCGCAGCAATTAATTCGCGATTAAAAACCGCATCCACTCCGAGCAGGGTATTGTCCAGTCCGAGATCATCCATAATCGCCTGAGTCGTTTTTCCGGAGCCGATCAGGTACAGCACATCGTCTTCCATTTCAGCCGTCACATGGGCTGCAATATCGGCCAGTACCAGTTCTTCTGATTCAACGCCGCCCATTTTTACCGACTGAACAAAATGGCCCAGTTGTGGCACCCGCATTTCACCATAATGCCGTGCACGAACCTGATTATGACGGAAAGCCTCTTCATCAAGATCACGTACTTCCGCTTCTTTAATATCGATCAGTTTGCCTTCCAGCAGAGCACGCACGACCTCGCCACTGGCTGCCGGCGTAATGCCGTAAACCGCAGAATGAATTTTAACGCCGGCAGGAATGCCCAATACCGGAATATCGTCCCCCACAATGGCACAGATATCACGGGCAGTACCGTCGCCACCGGCGAACAATAATAAATCGACAGCAGCAGCGGCCATTGCTTCAGCAGCCAGGCGGGTATGCTCTGCACTGGTATCGCTTAACGGAATATCGGCACTGACCAGATCAAAAGAAAAGCCAAGACGGGTTAACAGGTCGGCCCCCATTTCTCCCGGGCAGGTAAGAAAGTGACATCGGTCGGAAAACGGTAACAGTTGCTCAAGTGCCTGCTGAGTACGCTGCCCGGCCTTCTTTTCCGCACCACGGGCCAAGGCTTCCGCCACGACGCCATCGCTGCCTTTCAGACCGACAGCCCCACCGATGCCCGCCAGAGGATTAATGATCAGGCCGAGGGTTAACATACAGACTCCACAACATCGCCCATTTTAAATTGCACATCATACCCTGATCAGAACCAGTCGCTGAGTTTAATTCCCAGGCCGATACGTTGTTGGTAATGGTTGTAGTCAATCAGGCTGTCGCCATAGCCGTCAAAAAAGAAACCATAGCCTTTGATTTTTTTAGTCATCGGGAAGGTCCATTCAAGCTGCAGTGCACCGCGGTTTTCATCCGGGTTAAAGTTGTTGCGTACCGTAACATCAATGGTCTGATTACCCGGCATAAAACGTAACGTCAGCTCTCCCGGCCCCATATAGTCGTCGATATCCGGGTTGTCATTGTCTTCCGGGTCCCAGGGATCGGAATCGCTTTCTTCCGGAATGCGCCACCACAATTTACCGGAGACAACCGCGTAATCGGTGACACTTAAGGCACTGAAAATAATCCGGTTCCAGCTGCGCGACATGGAGCTGGTCTGGCCATTCGACTGGTGATTCAACGACACACCAAATGCATCAATCCAGTTGTTTTTGGTCTGCCAGTTGAGCATCAGTTCCGGTTCATGATTGGTCTCACGGAACGGACGGGAAATATCACTGTTATAAGCCTGCCAGAACGAACGGTTGGTGTAACCGACACTCAGAGTACTGAGTTTGCCGATGATGCCGCTGGCCAGCTGAACTTTAATGCTGATCTGAAAAACCGCTTCGATATGGTCGTTGCCATCTTCCAGCGTTGCATCATCGTCGCCGGAATAGTGCTGCAGAATACGGTCACGCTCGTAATTGCTAGGATTGGAATAGTAAGTAAATGGCAGGATGTAATTCGGGCGGTGTGGTAACAACAGGAAAGGACTGTTGGCGGCGGCTTCTTCGACCTGAATTTTTTCCACCAGCTGGGGTAATTTCCGCAGGGCTGGTTTGATTTCATCTTCTGAGATGGTTTCGACTTCAAGCTTCTGGCGTTTGGCTTCACCGCTTTCCGGCAGCAGCGTTTCAAGACTGTCCAGAGCACTGCTTTCACTGTCAGAGGTGATATCAGAGTCTGCTTTACCGTCTGCCGTACTTGCATTGCTATCCGCAGTTGCCGTATTTCCGGCGCTGCTGGCTGGCACTACTGACCCAGCATTGTCCTGCAACTCTTCAGCCCAGACAGCACCACAGGCCAGAGAAAACACCATAACCGAACCCAGTCGCAACATAACTACCCCAATGATTATTCCACTAAGGCATATAATATAGCGTTTAAATTACATCGCTGCGACGCAGGTTGGATTATGCCCCTCTGCACAGCGTCAGGCGGTATATCCTTCAGCTTCGAGGAATGGCGTACGGATAGCCTGATATTCATTTTTACAGTGCGGGCAGACACGGACATCCTTGCTGAGGATACGGTTGTGCAGGTGGATCAGTTTCTGATTTCCCTCCCAGCAATAGGAGCAGTAAGGCTGACCATACGGACGACCGTCAATGGATTTGTAATAGCCATCGCCGCGACGACGCAGATTGCCTTTATAAACCAGGGCTTCGTTAAGGCGGATGAGCTCTTTATCTCGGGCATCACACACGCCCTGCAGCAGACTGAGTTCCATTTTGCTGGAGGCAATGGCAGCCGTCAGCTCGGCTAACAGGCGCTTCAGCTCTACCCGGTCCATCTGGTAATTCGCCTGTTTGATTTCTTTACTCACATCCTGCGCAAAGTTCAGGCTGCGCATTACATCTTCCGGAGTACCTTGTCCTGGCATCGTCATTCTCCCGTCGCTCAACAATCCGATAAACGCCGGAATTCCGGCATTTTCACTCTTTGAGAAGACAGTTTGCAGCTTCAGTGCCAGTTTTATTCTGAGAGGTGAATTATCCGCGCCGTGCAGCCGGATGCTGCGACAACAGCACACAGGCCAGCACCAGTACGATGGCTAACACCTTAGCAAGTGACATAATCTCGCCCATGACAATCACCCCTCCCGTGACTGCAACCACCGGATTAATCAGACCGAGGAAGGCAACCTTATCCACGGGTAAACGCGAGACGGCACTGAACCACAGAAAATAGCCTCCACCCATGGTCACCGGGCCAAGCCAGCCCATAGCCAGAATGGCGCCGGTATCCATCTCCGGAAACGGCTGCCCGGACAGCAGAGCGACGATCAACAGAATAATACCGGCTGAACTCAGCTGCGCACTGGTCAGCACCAGAGGCTGAATCCCCTTGCCCAGCACAGGCACCAGCAGCACACCAATCGACATAATGGTGGCCGCAGACAGCGAGCACATAACGCCGGTCCAGTCGACATGGGTTGGCGACTGCCACACCAGCAGTGCCACACCAGCAATCCCCCCAACCGCAGCCAACACCTGCAATGGCGTGGGAAACCTGCCCATCAAGGCACGGATAATCAGCAGTTGCAGCGGCATACTGGCAGTCAGTGTTGCCGCCATACCGCCCGGCAGACGCTGAATACCGGCAAACAGCAATACCGTGAAGACACCGATATTGAGTGCACTGAGAACCAGAATCTGCCACCAGCGCTCTCGCCATACCTGCAGCGGCACAAACGGTAGCATCAGCACACCAGGAACCACAATACGCAGGGTAGCCAGCCACAGAGGATCAGCCCCTGGCAGCCAGTATTGGGTCACAAAATAGGTGGTTCCCCATAATGCCGGAGCCAGAGCAGCCAGCAACCAGACGCTGGCGGAAGGAGATGCAGAATTCATAATTTATCTTCACATTAAGATAGTTCTACACCCTAACGGGGAAATGCTTTAACATCAAGTATCTTTATATGAAGATATTTATCAGAGCGATAGAGAAACGGAATTACTTTGCCTGCAGGAGGCTCTGCGCAACAGGCTTTCAGCGGAAGATTCAAAGCGACAGCTACAAAGCATAATGACACTACATGGATATTACTGATAAATCGAATAAAAACCTGAACAGGCTTAACAGTGGTGCCAGACAGCGGGGCTTAGAAAAAGCCCGACAACAAACCAGACCCAAACCAGACAACCAGACCAACAGGAAACCAGGATGTCAGAACACAAAACGGATCATATCGACTTTATTGTCGGCCAATGGCAGGAAGAACGGCCAGATCTGGAATCGCAGCCAATCGCCCTTATTGGCCGTACCAAACGTCTTTACACCCATTTGCGCAATCAGATTGAAGGGAAACACAAAGAGTTCGGGCTGGCCTGGGGCGAGTTTGATGTACTGGCCACACTGCTGCGCAGCGGCACGCCTTACTGCCTGACACCCACCGCCCTGTTCCGCTCAGCCATGCTGACCTCTGGTGCCATGACAAACCGTCTGAATAAACTGGAAGAACGGAAACTGATCGAGCGCCTGCCTGACCCGGAAGACCGACGCAGCCTGCTGGTGAAACTTACCGACGAGGGCTTCAGTCTGATCAGCGAAGCCATGACCCAGCATGTGGATCTGGAAACAGAATTAATTGCCGTGCTGAATCAGCAGGAACGCGACACACTGGATGCTATTTTTAAAAAATGGCTGGCAGCGTTTGAATAAGTGCAACCGATGACTGATCAGCAGCGGTGTATTTACAGCAGCTGATACATCACCAGCGCATCCACATAACCCAGCGATGGATGCCTGAATGCACCGGGAAGACGGCCAACAGTCGCAAAGCCGAGTTTGCTCCACAGGTGCACTGCCGCACTATTGGAAGAAGCAACAAAATTAAACTGCATGGCCGGATAACCCAGTGCCCGTGCCTGTTGTAGCGAATGCTCACACATCCGTGCCGCCAGCCCCTGTCCGCGGGCAGAGGATGCCACCATATAGCCGCAGTTACAGACATGACCGCCGGGCCCGGCCTGATTGGTTTTTAAATAATAGGTTGCCAGAATCTTTCCACCGGATTCCACCACCCATGTCTGACGTGGCGTTTGCAGCCAGATTTTTTCACCCTGTTCTTTACTGGTGTGCGGATCATAAGCATAGGTATCACCAGCATTAACCACCTCATGAAAAATCGGCCAGATAGCGGGCCAGTCTTCTGTTCTGGCTTCACGGATATTCATACTTTCCCCGTCAATTTCATGCAGATTTTGTTTATCCTAACGCTCCGGTCTGTCGCTGTAAAAACCATAAGAGAAAAATCCTGCGCGAAAAAGGAGAAAAAAGAGCACAGCCGAAGCAAACAGGAAATGTAAAAAAAAGCCACGACAAGCGTGGCATTGATTCATTAACTTTTGATGAATGACCTGTGCCTACATTGCATCAGCAATAGCGTCTATCCACAAAAACAAAGCTTATGCACGGAATGATCCGTGTGGATCAATCACGAATTTCTTCGCTGCACCGCCATCAAAATCCGCGTACCCCTGAGGTGCCTGATCCAGATCGGGGAATTTCAGCAGATTAAAATCCGCGTATGGCACCATCACATATTCGGCCTGACCGCCAACCCAGCCACCCATATCGACATAGCCGTATGCAGCTCCCGGACGCGCCGGATTGACATAAAGACAGATACCGGTCAAACCGGATTTACAGTTACGGCAACGACCGCAGGCGATGTTAAAAGGAACAGAAACAATATCGCCGACATCGACGAATTCAACGTCACGGCCTTTTTCCAGAATAATGCCGGTGATCTCATGGCCAAGCACCAGACCTTCCTGCGCCGTGGTCCGGCCACGCACCATATGCTGGTCACTGCCACAGATATTGGTCGTCAGTACCTTCAGAATGACGCCGTGTTCGCATTTACGTTTACCCAGTGATAACTCGGGAAAAGCGATGGACTCAACCGCCACTTTACCGGCGCCTTTATAGACAACGCCGCGATTACTCAGATCAGACATATCGAACTCCAGTGCTGTTTTATTTTTATCGTGCACCTCCACCATAATCTTCAGCAGGCTCAGTCAGATGCTCAAAAACGACAATGGAATATCCAAATACCCTGACATATGCGCTCAGGATCTCGCGCAAATATCAGGAATATCCCTCACTAAAAAGCGGCAAAACCGGCCAATTATTATGTGTAAAAATACTCAGAAAAAGGCATAAAAAAAGCGGGAAAGGCCCGCTTAAACTACTACTCGGAAGGAAAAAAATCTGTCAGCCAGCAATCAAGACCAGCTTATGCGCGCTTATTTCTCGACGAAAGCGCGCTATTTCTCAACAAAGGCACGCTCGACTACGTAATGACCAGGCTCTCCGGCACGCGCTTCTTTAAAGCCCATGTTATCCAGAATATCGGTCAGATCTTTCAGCATCGCCGGGCTGCCACACAGCATAAAGCGGTCAGCTTCCGGATTCAGATCCGCCAGACCAATGTCTTTAGTCAGCTTACCTGTAGTAATGGCATCGGTCAGACGACCCTGAGTATGAAACTCTTCACGGGTTACGGTCGGATAATAAATCAGCTTCTCGCGTACGATGTCGCCAAAATATTCGTTATTTGGCAGCTCATTCTGAATACGATCCTGATACGCCAGTTCAGATACGTAACGCACGCCGTGGGTCAGGATGACTTTGTCGAACTGCTCGTACACATCGAGATCTTTAATGATGCTCATAAACGGCGCCAGACCAGTACCTGTGCTGAGCAGATAGAGGTTTTTACCTGGCAGCAGGCTGTCGGTAATCAGTGTGCCAACCGGCTTGGTGCCGACCAGCAGTTTGTCGCCAACTTTCAGATTCTGCAGCCGGGAAGTCAGTGGACCATCCGGTACTTTGATGGAGAAAAACTCCATCTCTTCTTCATAGTTGGCGCTGGCAATACTGTAGGCGCGCAACAGAGGTTTGTTGTCCACTTCAATGCCGATCATGGTGAAGTGGCCATTTTTAAAGCGCAGCCCCTGATTACGGGTGGTGGTAAAGCTGAATAAGGTGTCATTCCAGTGATGTACGCTGGTCACCGTTTCATGAATCAGGTTACTCATTGTTCACTCTCACTTAAGTTGCAGTGGATCTTCAATCTATGGGTTCCAGCTTACGCCTGCTGACAATATCGATAAATCAGATTATTCTGATTTCAATATTCGATTTAACCGAAAAGAACTCAGAATCCGGGAATCCTCATGCGCTACTCACTGCGACAGCTGGAAGTCTTTACCACCATCGCTCACAGCCAGAATCTGACCCGGGCGGCGGATGAGCTGGCGATGTCCCAGAGTGCAGCCAGTTCGGCGCTGAAGGACCTGGAATCCCAGTTTGGTCTGCAGTTGTTCGACCGCATAGGTAAGCGTCTGCAGCTGAATGAACAGGGTCGTTTGCTGCGTCCTAAAGCCGAAGCGCTGCTGGCTCAGGCGAAAGCCTTTGAACAGAGTCTGATGCAGCATGCGGAAGCCGGCTCCCTGAACGTTGGTGCTACTCTGTCCATCGGCAACTATCTGGCGGTTGGCATGGTGGCCGAATATATGGCCCGCAACCCGGACACCCACATTAATCTCGACGTAGCCAACACCCGCCAGATCGTCGAACGCGTGGTTAACTATGAGCTAGATGTGGGCCTGATTGAAGGCGAACTCAATCATCCGGATCTGGATATCATCCCCTGGCGGGACGATGAACTGGCGGTGTTCTGCCACCCGAACGATCCGCTGGCCGCCCTTGCCGCAAAGCAAAAACCCATCTCCGATGAGCAACTGACCGCGGCCAGCTGGATATTGCGCGAAGCAGGCTCAGGCACCCGTCAGGCCTTTGACCGCGCCATGCACGGCCTCTTGCCAGAGCTGAATATCAAACTTGAATTACAGCATACAGAGGCCATTAAACGGGCGGTTGAAGCCAGACTGGGCGTTGGCTGTCTGTCGCTGATCACTCTGGCCGACGCCTTCAAACGCGGCAGCCTGGTGCGCCTGCATACCCCGCAGCGGGATTTCAGCCGCCAGCTCTACCTGATTGTGCATAAACAGAAATATCGCGGTGCTGGCATTGACGCGTGGCTGGATTTATGCCGTGAGTGGGACAATCAATTCTGACACTGCATCCCGCAGTTGTGACATTCGCCTACAAGGATGAACAATAATTGACCTCATCGTCAGGAGTCATTAGCATCACGCCCAGCTTATATGAGGAAGTTATGCTGATTTATCTCATCGACGACCACAAGATGTTCGCGGAAGCGATGAGCACCATCATCGGCCTGAATTGCCAGGGAGCGGAAACGCGTATTTTTCACTCCGGTGCGGATGCTCTGAAAGCATTAAAAGACGAAACACCGCAGTTGATTGTGCTGGATCTGGATATGCCCGAGCTGTCGGGTATTCGCATGCTGGATATTTTTGCCCAGCACGGCAAAGACATTCCGGTACTGGTATGTTCCGGCAACCTGAGTACACAGAATATTCAGGCGGTGTTGCGTGCCGGTGCCAAAGGCTACCTGTGCAAATCGGAAGACTCCGCCACCATCTGCGATGCCATTGCTCAGGTCAGTCAGGGGCATTACTACCCGCCAGCGGCAGAAACCCTGGCCGGTGAAGACGGTGCAGCGGTTACCCCCCTGCTGTCACGCAAGCAGCTGGTAATTCTGTCGCTGATGAAATCCGGCATGAGCAACAGCGATATGGCCGATACCCTGTTCCTCAGTACCAACACCATCAAAACCCATATCCGCCTGATGTATACCACGCTGGACGTTAACAGCCGCATCGAGTGCCTGAATAAAGCCGAAGAGCTGAATCTTCTCAGCGAATAATGTCCCGCCCATTTCGTTAAGCACTATCCCTGTTTGCGCAAAGCTTCGAGCGCGCCGAGAATATTGGCGCCGGATACCGGCTTAAACAGCACCGGTGCCTCCAGCGCTTTCAGCTCCTGAATACGTTTAGGATCGGTATTGCCGGTAATAATCATAGCCGGCAGGTCTGCGCCACATTCACCACGAACGGTGCGGATCACATCTTTCGCACCAAAACCTCCGGGCAGACGGTCATCAGTGATTAAAAGGTCCGGTACCAGCCCTTCGTCTGTGAGCATGGTCATCGCTTCGGGAATGCTTTCCGCCGCCCAGACATCATGCTGCTCTCCGACTAACAGCACTGACAAAGCATCACGTACGGATTCTTCATCATCCACCAGCAGCACTTTCAATTGCTGCAGATCTTTTATCCGTGAAGGCGGTGTCGGCAGATCTTCCAGGGTAGCAGTCTCATCCAGCCACAGCGAAAAACAGGTGCCCCGGCCCTTATCAGAGTCGAGCCGGAACTCAATATTGTGCAGATTGCACAAGCGCTTAACGATGGGTAAGCCAAGCCCCATGCCTTGCCCGGTGTCATCCGGACAATCCGCCACCTGAACAAACTCTTCAAAAGCATCACGCACCTGAACCGGCGTCATACCAATGCCGGTATCCGATACCCGCAGGCGGATTTTGCCTTTCTCACGCTGACCACTGATCACAACCCGCCCTTGTGCGGTGTAACGGATGGCATTGGTCAACACGTTATCAATGATTTCCATAAGGATGGCCGCATCACAATAAACGGAAACCGCTTCAACCTCAGAGACCAGCTCCAGACCCTTTTGTTTCGCCATCACGGAATGGGTTGCCACCAGCTGTTCAACAAAAGTCGGCAGAAAAACAGTGTCACGGTTTACGTTCACCACACCGGCATCAATACGGGAAATATCCAGCAGACGATCAAGCAGCTGACTGGCTGATAACAGACTGGCATTCAGTTTGCCGATAATATCTTTCGTTACCACAGCAGGATTATTGGCCATGGCTTCGGCATACAGTCGCGCAGCCTGCACCGGCTGGCGAAGATCGTGACTGGCCACCGCAATAAAACGGGTCTTGGCGTTGTTTTTATCCTGTTCCATAAGCTCATTCCGGCGATGCTCCAGGCGCAGAACAATCGATTCCATATGTGTGCGGTGGATCATAATGCTGAACACCACCAGTGAGACCCAGGTTAACGGCGGTGTAACCGCCGGCAGCCATTCTTCGCCAAAATCAATATTGAACAGGTGAAAACCAAAACTGAAAAAAACCGGGGTCAGAAACGTTATATAAATATCCGGATAACAGCCCATGGTGATGGATGGTGTCGAGGATAAAACCACCACCATCATCAGTACCGACAGCACCTGAATATTCGACGCATCCGGAAAAAACAGAAAGGGCGTTAATGCCCACAGCAACCCCCAGATCGCCGCCTGATAAAGATTCAGCCAGTGCCAGCGGCGCACATAGGCCAGATTGCGGGTGGAATGTTCAGGTTCCGGATGCCGTTTGTGGTAACGGATAAGCAACCAGGAATTGATGCCGACAAAGCAAATGCCGCCAAACCAGATCAGTATTGACGACATTGGCGCGGATTTATAAAACATCGCTCCCACAAGAGCCGCACCAATAACCGCACTGATCATGCGTGAGCCGACTTCCGTCATAAACAGGTTATGACGTTCCCACTGAATATCCGTTGCCAGAGGATGATCAGCAAATGATGAAAGGTATTTCCGGTAGAGTGTTTTCAGCATTCACTATCATCCTTTGATTGCTGCTGAGCAGCACGTTATTCACTTCCCTTCAGGGACTTATGGCGCACCGACTGCCAGAATCTTACCGGAATCTGTTGAGTCGTAACACCAGAGGGTCACGCCGTCATCCGTGGTGCCCACGGTCAGCACATCGCTGCAGGTCTGGGTATCAGCGTTAGCAGAAAGCTCCATAGCCAGGCCTTGTTGCAGATCGGTACGGTATTCGCTGACGACGATGCCCGGATATTCAAAATTGGAAACCATGTAGATTTTGTCAAAGTCCGTCGCTGTTGCACCGTCCACGGCTACCATATCGAGGATTCTCATCGGACCAATATCACCAGCGAATACATCATCCCCGGTACATTCAACAACCGCAATCCCTGCCCCGCTTTCCGGGTTCACGTGCATAAGACAGTTTTGATTGTTGAAGCCTCGCACACGGGAAAAGTACACATCGCCTTCTTCTGTTACCGCCACGGTCCTCAGATTATCGGCAAAATATTCCTGAATATTATTGACGCTTGCGGTTACCGCACCGACAGCATCAACGTCTGCGTTGCCGTCCACGGTCAGCTCAACTTCAACAATACGGTCACCACTCATTAATGTTGAGCTACCGGAAATTTCCATACTGTAACCTGCCACATACACCAGAATGCTGGTGCTGTCAGTGTCACCACCGGCATTACGCACAGCGATGGAGTTACAGCCACGCATTTCATAATTAATTGGGCCATTGGTTCCGGCCACATCAATGTCCACGAATGCTGCCGGATCTTCATTGGTAAAAATACGCAGCAGCGTCGGACGATCGTAAGGAGTGGTGCTGTAACCTTCTTTACACATAACGGTGTAGGTAAGGCCATTCAGGCTGAAGGTTTCCATATCTTCAAAATCCAGAATGTCGTTTTGCATATCAATGGTGTGATACGCGGTCAGATCGGTTGCTGGATAGGTTGCGGACAACATTGTGTACAGATCGCCGGTCTCAGGCCCCTGAGACATACCTTTCAGTACACTGATTTCCGGTGCAGACTGACTGCCAGCGAAACCTAAACCAATAATGGCATCCTGACCGGCGCTCCAGGTGCCGTCAGACAGGGTGCCGATTGATGATCCACCGGTATTGTCGCCGCCAGTATTGTCACCACCGGTGTTATCCGGCTGGTCGTTATCAGATGAACCACCGGAAGAACCACCACCGCAGGCGGTCAAGGCCAGACAGGTTGCAAATACCGCGAGATAGGATTGAGTTTTCATAAAGCCTCCATAGCAATAAGTGAGTCCAGTGTATGGAACGGCTTTTTGTCATTCTTCACCCCGAAGGGTGAAAATACTGATAAGTGGGTCAAATATTTTTCTGATCTGTTTGTCTGTTTTCTGCCGCACTCAACAGCACCCTAATTAACGGGATATTTTAATGGGATATTAATTCTGCAACCAAAGCACTTCTCACCTCTACCGCCATAAGAATGAAATAAAAAAATAAAAAGTTGGATTCAAAAACAAAAAAGCCCGGCAAATGCCGGGCAAGGTATGGAGACCAAGGCTGAAATCAGCCTGGCAAATCCTTTTGCTTATTTTACTTCAACTTCGGCTCCAGCACCTTCCAGTTCAGCTTTTATCTGAGTCCATGAATGGTCAGACACTGCACGCTCTGCAACAGCCACGAGTTGGGTCTGTGGTACCTCCGGCGCGGTAAATTCAATCAATTTACCCTCATCGGCTGAATCGTGACACCACATGGTTGAACCGTCCACAGCCAGCGCATCAACGCAACGCTCGAAATCACCACCGCTTACCAGTACAAATTCTTCGCCGCTGAAATCACCGCCTGCCAGGCCTGCATCAGCAGATACGGCAAATAAGTCATTACCGCCGCGGGCAAGGTCAAGAATATCGGCGCCATTTTCGGTATCAGAGGTAAAGACATTGCCCTCTGTATTCAGCAGGTATTGTTCTGCCATCATATCGGCCAATTTGGTATCACCTTCCGTGTTCATCGTCATCAGTGGATCGCCATCGCCATTAATTTCTAAGGCCCCTACGGTCTGCAGAGTATCCAGTATGGATGCACCTGCATGTGTAATTTCGCCGGCAGCATAATCAAAAAGTAATCCGGCGCCAAAGACGAAGCCGTTTCCACCATTGCCGAAACCGGATACCCAGAACTCCACTTCATATTCAGAATCGCCTTGATCAGCAGTATCGGTTAGCGTCAGACCACCGAGCGAAGCACAGCTGAACAATGAAACATCACTGGTGATATTCACATTTCCTGCGATGTCAGTGCCTGGCACATAGAACTCGAGGGACGCTGAGGCTGGCACTTCTGCTGCTGCACTCATTGACGGGCCAAAACCTGAAGGATCAGCCCCATCGGCAATACCCGGCTCATCGTAACCACAGGTCGCCACGATGACCGTGTCAATCTGTTCACCTTCAACCGTAACACTGACCGGCACAGCCAGCACATCACGGTAGTAGCTACGCTCCAGGCTGATACCGGTATCGGTAAATTCTTTGCTGTCAGCATCGGCCAGCATTAACGTGTGACTGAAGCTGTCATCGCCATTGTCAGTACGCTTGAGTGCGATCAGCGGGCCATTATCAGCACCTTGAGGGTAGGTCAGCCCCACCAGCTCATCAACACCGGCACTCCAGCTGGTATCGGTATAAACATCCAGAGCGGTCGGCTCGTCCGGCAGATTCGGATCATCCTGTGGGTCATCATTGCTGCTGGAGGAAGAACCACCGCCACAGGCGGTCAACAGAAGAGAGAAACCGCCAACCATCATGGCTGCGGAGAGGGTATTTTGTTTAAAAGACATAATAGAAATCCGTTTGTTTGGCTACCGGGTCAGTAAACCAAAGCCACGGCGTGCATTCTTCACCCCGAAGGGTGAAAATGACGCCGGCAACAAAAAAATTTCAGCCGCGGATTGCAGTGTGACGATCAGAAAAAAGAACAGCAGCAGGGCTGCTACAAAAACTTATGAAGCAGCGCCTACAACAGTACCCACAACGGCGGCCAGCAACGCAGCTGACCGTTCAGGTAACAGCGCACTTTCTGGTAATCCTTCTGCTGCTCAGTTTCCGGCGGGTAACCCACCAGCAGGTAAGTCACCGGTTTTAAAATATCTTGGCAGCTACAGCCCGCAGTTACAGCAGCAGGCCAAAGCTCTGCTGGATCAGGGTAAAACTGAGGCACTGTTGCTGAAAAAGTATCCGCTGGCGCACAATCTGTCTTCCGAAAAGGCACTGTATAATTACGCCCAGGCGCTGAAGAACGAACACATGCGCTCATCCTCGCCCATCAGCAAAGTCATTTACGACGACAAAATTCACATCATCAATAATGCTCTGGGTTTGCATACTTATGCTTCCCGGGTGCAGGGCAATAAACTGAAAAGCAAAAATGAAATACGTATTTCATCCCTGTTCCGGCGGATTCCTGAGCCACTGTTAAAAATGATTCTGGTGCATGAACTGGCGCACCTGCGCGAAAAAGACCACAACAAAGCCTTTTATAAACTCTGCTGTTATATGGAGCCGGATTACCATCAGCTGGAATTTGATCTGCGTCTGTACCTGTGCCACCGCGAGCAATACGGTGAGCTGTGGTAATAGAAAACAGGTGAAATAATATACCTGTGTGTACGACGTCAGGCGAACCATGAAGTCGTTATCAGCCACTGCCATATCAGGCGCAATGCCAACAGCGTCAGCACCCACTTAAAAGCAATGCGGAATTTGTGTTCAGGGATTTTACCCAACAGCCGCAGCCCGACCCGGGTGCCGATATAGCCACACAAGATCATCAGTACCAGTAGCACTAACCAGTCACGATATACAAAGCCCGCAAGGCCAAAAGCCAGCACTTTAACGGTATGCTGAATGGTCATGCTGGCAGAGAAATTAGCGGTGTATTGCCAGCGGTCGGTACCGGAACGCCCAAGCCAGGCGGCAACTAACGGGCCGGTCGCCCCCACCAGCATGGTACCCAGCGTGGTCAGTAATCCGCCAAAGAATAACCCCAAAGGATGACTGCCAAGGCCAATATCCGGCATTTTTCCCCAGCTCAGCCAAAGAATAAATACGCCGACCAGCGGTGGAATATAATGCGGGTCCAGCATCCCCAGCAGCAAACCCGCCAGCGTGGCGGCCAGCAAAGCCCCCAGCGCAAAGAAAGCGATTTTACGCCACTGTGTATGCTCCCGGGTCAGATACGCTCTGGACGCATTGGAGCCGAGCTGTACCAGCCCGTGCAGAGGAATCAGTGCTGCTGGCGGCACCAGAGAGGCCATCACCGCAATTAAGAAACTGCCGCCACCAATGCCTGCACTGGCCGACAATAAAGAGCCGAGAAAGCTGCACAGCAGCAGAATGGCAAAGGCAACGGGACTGATATCCGGCAGATATTCCATCATGGGCTGCACTACCCTTTCTGCTCAGGATTCTGGTCGGAATGCTCCGCGTCCCGGAGCTTATAACGGCGGGCACAATACTGGCAGATACAGGACGCATCTTCCTGGCCGGGTTGCCGGTCTGCAGCGACAGCAGCGCGCGCAGAAGCCGGAATAACCACATCGGCAGCAAAACACCAGCAGGATGCCGGATCTTTGCCGGCGCTGACCGCGCAGCCGTTGTCAGCGCCACATAACGGACACTGACGACCACTGACATTATTCAAGATTGACTGCTCATCAAATGTGACCTCACAGAATCTCCGCTCATTGGATCTGAGCAGAGCCCGTGGATTCCGTTACCGGCTCAAGCTCTTCCACTACCGGCTGAGGCTCTTCCACTACCGGCTGAAGCTCTGGCTTCGGCATATTCTGCTGCTGATCCACCCAGATCAGCGACTCACTGTCGAAACCAAGAAACTGCGCTTTTTCTTCCAGATACTGAGTTGTCGACACTTCCAGATAAGGTTTGCGCGACAGAATCCACAGGTAGGAAGTATCCGGCCCGCTCACCAGAGAATACTGGTAGCCATCCTTGTCCAGATCCGCGATGACATAAGCACCATAAAAAGGGCCAAAGAAAGACACTTTGAGATAACCGCTGTCCGGCTCCTCAACAAAATACGCTTTGCCCTCTGCTTCCTTCCATTCGCCGGTTTCCGGATTGTAGCCACGGTTAAT
>MDSZ01252536.1_pt1 | contig 21305 bp, 16 predicted proteins | sample 811201 | NCBI WGS metagenome assembly MDSZ01 (sample SAMN05326647, study PRJNA326480) | marine metagenome | isolation source: seawater | place: Indian Ocean: North | collected 2010 | reverse complement strand
TGATTTTTTACAGATTGTTCAAGAGCTTTTTTTAAAGAACTAATAGAAGTTTTATTTTCAGAAATCTTATTGTAATCCATCCAATCTTTTTTATAGTATTTGATGTATTTCTTACTTTTACTAGAATAATAATGTCCAGGAGGAAACTCTTCTATTTTTTTACAATATTTCACGAGAGATTTCATTTCTGATGCAACATTTAAATTATCGTATTCATCCCAACCTATATACAATGGAATAACACCAATTGGATCTCTAGCAATTAAATACTCATTTTTTTTGACATCATAGAGAGCAAATGCAAAAATGCCATTTAATTCATTTAAAAAATTAATGCCTTTGTTTTGATAGAGTGACAGGATAACTTCACAATCAGAGTTGGTTAGATAATTGTACTTTATATTTTTATTGTTTCTGATTTTTTTATGATTATAAATTTCTCCATTAACTGAAAGGATTATATCCTCATCTTCTGACTTTATAGGTTGTTTTCCAGAATTTATATCTACAATACATAATCTTTCATGAGCTAAGATTGCATTTGGGGATGTAAAAATACCGGACCAATCAGGACCCCTATGTCTAACTAGCTTGATCATTTCTAAAGATCTTTTTCTCATAAGATCATTAGGAGAGTTTTTTATATCAAATAAAGCAAATATTCCACACATAACTTAGAAAAAAAAACCTCTCATAGAGAGAGGTAAATGTGAGTCGCCTGGGCCTCGAACCCAGGACCCCATCCTTAAAAGGGATGTGCTCTACCAACTGAGCTAGCGACTCAATAAATTTATATTACGCGCAAAAGTAGAAAGATGTTAATCAAATTACAATAATGTAAAATAATAATTTAAAAATTATTAATTTTTATATATGAAACGATTGTTTATACTTTCTATTCTTCTTTTTTATTTGCATTCTTCTTATTCACAACAAGAAGAATCACCATTAGTGAACTCTTTTCATGAACACATTAAATTAAAAAATAAAAGTGATATTAATTTAGAATGGATTAGTCTAGGGCCAGTTTTAAATTCTGCAAGAGTTGAGTCAGTTCAAGTTGATGAAAACAATCCAGGAACAATGTATGTAGCATTTGGATCTGGTAATTTGTGGAAAACCATAAATAATGGAATAAGCTGGAGGCCTATATTTGAAAATCAACCATCTCTTGGAATCGGAGATATTGCACTTGCACCATCAAATTCAAATATTATATATGTTGGTACAGGAGAAAGTTTAAAAAAAGCTAGAAACTTTACAATGCCTGGAACAGGTATGTATAGGTCTGTTGACGCAGGAGAAACATGGAAACATATTGGATTAGAGGATTCATGGCACATCGGAGAAATAAGTGTTCATCCAACAAATCCAGATATCGTGTTGGTTAGTGTTTTAGGTCATTTTTGGTCAAAAAATATAAATAGAGGTATTTATAAAACAGAAGATGGTGGAAAATCATGGAAACATGTTCTATATATTGATGAAAGTACAGGATCCAATGATATAGTTATTTCTAATTCTAATCCAAACATTATCTATGCCTCTATGTGGGAAAATAACCCAGGAATAAGTGGATTAAATAGTGGTATTTATAAAAGTTCAGATGGTGGCGATACTTGGGAAAAATTAGTTGATGGATTACCCTATGGTCATAAAATGGGAAGAATAGGTCTAGCAGTTTCATACTCTAATCCAAATAAAGTATACGCTTTAATAGATAATTTATCAAAAAATAGAAGCGAAGCTGCCGAAGTGTATAAAACTATTGATGGAGGAAAATTATGGAAAAGAACACACAAAGATGAATTAATGATATTTCCAGGAATTGGTTGGTATTTTGCTGATATTTATGTTAACCCAAAAGATGATGAGGAAATTTATTCTTTAGGAGTAAGAATAGCAAAAAGCACAGATGGAGGTAAAACGTTTAGTAATCTTTATGGAACTGTTAAGAGAATGAATCCTAGTGATGCAAAATTTCTTCATCTAGATCATTGTGAATTATGGATTAACCCAAAAAACCCAAATCACATAGCCTTAGGGAATGATGGTGGATTGTTTGTAAGTTATGATAAGGGAGAAAGTTGGATGCATTATAACAACATACCTGCCGGTGAATTTTATGATATTACAATTAGTAATCAAGAACCATATCTTATTTACGGCGGAACCCAAGATGATGCGACTGTTTATGGACCAGCAAAAGAATGGAATAATAAATATTCTGATAAATGGAAATATCTGTGGATTGATGCTTGGGATGGTGGTGATGGATGTGTAACTCAAGTAGATCCATTGGATCCAAACATCGTATACTTTAGCATGCAAAATGGTGCAATTAGAAGAAAAAACATGAAAACTGGAAAATCTATTTCTATAAAACCAAAACTACCAAAAGAAAATATAAATTCATTAAATTATAATTTTATAACACCTTATTTCATCTCACCCCATGACAATAAAACCCTTTATCATGGAGGAAATTATGTAATGAAAACAACTAATCAAGGAAACTCATGGAGTCAAATTAGTCCAGACCTTAGTAAATCAAAAAATTCTTTTTCAGCTGGTGCTATTGCTGAATCACCGCTCCAAAAAGGATTATTATATTATGGTTCGGATAAAGGTAGTTTTTGGGTTAGCAAAGATGATGGCAAAAGTTGGAACGAAAACTCAAAAAATATAAAAGACAATTATATTAGAAGTATCTACCCTTCAAAATTCTTAAAATCAAGAGTTTATATGGCCATGACTGGAATAAACTATGATGATTTAGGAAATTACATTTATATGTCGGAAAATTATGGAAAAGATTGGAAAACAATTAAATCAAATCTTCCAAATGAACCTGCTAATGTTATAATTGAAGATTTAAAATACGAAAATATTTTATACGCTGGATTATACAGAGGTGTATATATTTCTTTTGATAAAGGAAAATCTTGGTCAATACTTGGAAAAAAACTTCCAATAGTTAGCATATCAGATTTAATTATTGATGAAAAGTCAGGAGATCTAATTGCTGCTACTCATGGAAGAGGAATTTATAAATTAAATTTAAATCCAATTTATTATTTAATAAAAAAAGGAGTATCAAAAGAACAAAATATTTTATTTCCTCTTAAAGACGTTAGCAGACCATTAATTAATGACACTCACAAAGAACCAATTTCAAGTACTGCAGAAAAACTATCCATTTCTTTTTTTATTAGTAAAGATGAAAAAGTTTTAACTGAAGTTTTTAATGATAAAAATGATTTAATTTGGAGTTATAAATTTGATGCAAAAAAAGGATATAACGAATTCAGATGGGATATTATTTATGAAAAAAATCAAAGTGAGTTGCCTTACTTTATTCATTACAATAAATACCTTCCAGCAGGAAATTATAAATTAAACCTTAAATTATCTGATGAGAATTTTGAGGAAACGTTTAATGTATATGAATTCAATAATTAAAACTAGAATTTTAATATTTTCTCTAATATTTGTTACAACAAACATTTTAGCAAATGAAAAATATCTTTTAAATGAAGGGGATTCATTATTTAAATTGAGGAAATATGTTGACGCTAAAAAAATATATGAAAACTTATATTATGAAAAAAATTATTTTTCTAATGCTATGTTATTAAAATTATCATTTATTGAAGAAGGTATAGGAAATTATGAAAAAGCATTAATTTATTTATCAAAACATTATTATCAGACTCATAATAAAGAAACATTAACAAAAATAAAATCTATCGCAAAAAAAAATGAGTTAATTGGATTTGAACAAAATGATTTATCATTAATTCTTAATGCATATAATAAAAATATTTATTTGATTCATTCACTTTTAGTAGTAATTCTTGTATTATATCTGATCATTGGGGGAAAAAAAGATATAAGCTATCATATAAAATTTATGATAATTTCATTACTTGTTTTAGCTATAATGAATTTTAATCTCACAAAAAAACAAGGTATCGTAGATCAAGATAATACATATATTATGAATGGTCCATCATCTGGTTCAGATGTTTATTCAATAATCAAAAAGGGAAATAAGTTAAAGATATCCAAAGAATATTCTATATGGTACGAGGTAATATTTGAAAATAAAAAAAAATATATCAGAAAAAAAAATATTTCTTTAATTGATTAATTATTTCTTAATAATGATTCTTTCTCATTAAGAATTTCTTTATACGCTAATTTATCAGATAATCTTGGAAACCAATTTTTAATTAAATGTGCTAGTTTTCCTCTGAAAGTAAAAATCATATTTCTTTTTTTCTTTGAATAACCAACAAAAATTTTTTTAGCTAAAAATTCTGGATCCATCATTTTTTTGCTATCTCTTGAAGAAGGTCCTTCTTTTTTACCATCACTTTTTAAAGTATTTAATCTAAAATTACTTTTTACATATCCTGGAGAAATTACCATAACATTAATTTCTTTATTTAATAATTCTAATCTTAAAGAATCATAAAATCCTTGCATTGCATGTTTAGATGCAACATATGCTGACCTTGTAGGTGTAGCAATAAATCCATTAAGAGAAGACATCGCGATAATAGTACCTTTTGTTTTTTCTAAATATGGCAAAGAAAATTTAGTTCCATATATTGCGCCAAAAAAATTAATATTAAAGAGTTTTTTAAAAATTTTTAGATCAACATTTTCAAATAATGATCTAATTGAAATTCCAGCATTACAAATTAAAACATCAATTCTACCAAAAGATTTTATAGCAGAATCTACCATTTTCTTATTATCATTTTCAATTGAAACATCATGAATGAGAGTTTTATGATCTATATTATATTTATTTAGATTATTTGATACAGCATTTATTCTTTTTTCATTTGTTCCAGTAATTAATAATCTAAAACCCTCTTTTCCAAATTTGTAAGCAAGAGCTTCACCTATGCCTGAAGAAGCACCTGTTATAATTGCTACTTTTTTTTCCATAATATTCTCAAATATAAATTATTTAGAGACTATTTATATTATTTACTACTTTTGTAATCAAAATTAACCAAAAATGGATAAGTCAGAAATTTATAATCACCTAGGAGAAGATAGAGAAGATTACTTCAATGCAGGTGCCCCTCCAATAATAGCAACTAGTAATTTTTTATTTGATTCTGTTGATGAAATTCGAAATGCGCTTAGTTATAAAAATGGAATTCCATTTTATACAAGAGGAGTTAATCCTACAACCAAAATATTAGAAAAAAAAATTGCAGCTTTAGAAAAAACCGAGAGCGCTCTTGCATTTTCTAGTGGGATGAGTGCAATAAGTGCAGCAATATTTTCTCAATTAAAATCCGGTGACAATATTATATCAATCAATAAACCATATATTGGAACTAATAAGCTGATGAAAGAAATTTTACCTAATTTCAATATTTCAACAACATTTGTAGAAGGAAATAATATCAAAGATTTTGAAGATGCAATTCAAAAAAATACAAAACTTATTTATTTGGAAAGTCCAAATTCCTGGACCTTTGAAATGCAGGACCTTGAAAAGATAGCAGATTTTGCCAAAAAAAATAAACTTATCACAATAATTGATAACAGTTATGCTTCACCTATAAATTGCAATCCTCATGTCTGGGGAATTGATATTGTTGTTCACTCAGCAACTAAATATATTAGTGGTCACGGAGATGTCATGGGAGGTGTAGTTTGTAGTACAAAAAAAATTATTGATCAAATTTATGGCCATCAATATAAAGTAAACGGAGGAATAATTTCTCCATTTAATTCTTGGCTTTTCATTAGAGGTCTTAGAACTTTAGAAATGAGGATGAAATTTATATCTGAAAACACACCAAAAGTTGTAAGTTATTTAGAAAAACACCCAAAAATTAAAAAAGTGATCTATCCACATGGTAAAGATTTTGATCAAAAAGATCTAGTTAAAAAATACTTAAAAAAACCGTGTGGTCAATTTTCTGTACAACTTAAAACAACAGTTAAACATGAAATTGAAAGCTTTTGTAATAACTTAAAATATTTTAAAATGGCATGTTCATGGGGTGGACATGAATCATTGATATTTCCTGAAATTGCAAATTTTGGAAACGAATATTTTGATGAATCAGAAGCATTACCGTTAAATTTTATTAGATTCTATGTTGGATTGGAAGATTCAAAGTTTTTAATAAAAGATATAGAAAAAGCTCTTAATTAGGTTTTTTAATTACTTTACCATCTTTTAAAATAATATCTATATTTTGAAGTATTGAAATATTTCTTAAAACATCACCCTTAACAGCTATTATATCTGCTTTTTTCCCAGGAGTTATGGTACCAACTTTTTCAGATACACCCATCCAAAGAGAAGGCCAATATGTTGCAGCTCTAATCGCATACATTGGATCAATTCCAAATTCATTAACCCAAATTTCAAGTTCATTCCAAGTAGATTGACTATGGAAAGTTAATGGGACACCGCTATCAGTTCCAATCATTAAAACTACTCCTGCATCTAATAACTGATTAATCTTATTTTCAAGCGTTGGTCTTCTTGAAGGAGTTAATTGATAATAAGGAAGTCTATCAGGGTGTTTGAATGAATTTCTAATATCTTGAACTATAGAATCAGGTAATCCTAAATGCCATGAATCATTATCTAAAATTTCCATATTATCTCTGATGTATTCATAATTATATAATGGTGATACTGTTGGTGTCCAATAAAGAGGACCCAAATTCATTTGAGCAGTTCTCTCTTTTATCATACCCATTACGTCATCTGGATAATTCGGGGCGCTGGATAATCCAGTATGTTCAAAGCAATCAACACCAACTTTTAATCCTCTTCTTATTTCCTCTGGTCTATGTCCATGAGCAACAACCTTTAACCCTAGCTTATGTGACTCTTCTACTACAGCATACAACTCATCCATAGTCATTTGGTCCTGATCTATTAGTTTAATAAAATCAACACCTGCATCAAATAATTTTCTAACCTTTCTTTTTGCATCTTCTACACCATTAATACCCCATCTATATAATTCAGTATTTGGATATGGTTTGTGCTGAAGAAATGGACCAGAAACATATAAATTAGGACCAGGAATAATGTTTTTTTTAATTTTTTCTCTTACAGAAATAATTTCATCTAATGGAGCACCACAATCTCTTACACTAGTCACTCCAGCTAATAAAAGTTGATAAGCAGAAGAAGGCATAATTACATCTTCAAAAATTACTGGATATATGTCATGCCAATGTGAATAATCGGTATGACCATTAATATCTAAATGAACATGCATATCCCATAATCCTGGTAAAATTGACATTCCCTCTGTTGAAATTATCTCGGCCTCAGAAGGAATTTCAATCTCATTTATTGAACCAACCTCCCTTATGATATCATCATGAATAATAATAACACTATTTTTTATTGTATGAGACCCAAATCCATCTATTAATGTACCTCCCATTAATACTTTAACTCTTTCATTAGAAAATGATATTGAGCTAATATTAATAAAAAAAAGTAAAGCAAATATTCTCATATAAATAGTTTAATAAATTAAAGATACATTTCCTTTATAATTATGCCTACTATTAGTTTTACTATATTTTATATAATAATAATAAGTACCTGACTCTAAACCACTACCGTCCCATTCAAAATTTCTATCATATGACCTAAATACTTCTAATCCGGTTCTATCATAAAATGCTATATAAACAAATTTGTCATCACATTGATCTTTAGGTAAATTCTGTTGATCAATAGATAATCCTGATAACTTATAGGTATCATTTTTTCCATCACCATTAGGACTAAAAGCGTTAGGGGGTGAAAAATTATATTGAATAGAATCAGGCATAGATACTAAAAATTTAATTGTTTTAAGCTTCTTTTCTGGAATAGGACAACTGTTATCTGTAGCACTAAAAGTTAAATTATAACTTTTTTCACCAAGATTATCATCTAAAAAGTCACATGTAGGTGTCCAAGATAAGGTACTAGAAGTTGAACCAATTCCTGAACTAGGTGTAAAAGAAAAATTTCCTTTTGGACTAGTTGAAATCAGATCTAAAAATACTAACTGATTATCAGGTTCTATAGCATTAATATCAATTTTAAAATCATTATTGACGATTAATTTATAAGTATCAAAATTAGTTATTTCAGGTGTTTTATTTTCTGGTAAATTTATATTTAAAATCAACTGAATAGTATCTGAGTTTACTTCTTGACATTGATCAATATCTTCAGTTATAAAATTAATTTTATATGTATTTGTTCCATCATATCTAAAATTAACACATTCCATATCCCAATTAAAAGATCCTTCAACATGCCCTCTTTGATAATTATTAGCTGAAAATGTAGCTCCCATCCCTTGATAATCAAAATCTACACCTTCAGCAGAAATTATAAGTGAATCGTTATCAACATCATCTGAAAATAATTGCATTGAAAAAACTCCAGAAAGATCAACATCTCTAACAATCTCTGAGTAATTCGGTCTGTCAGGAAAAGGATTTGTAATATTTAAATCTGATGTAAGGTCTGGATTTGTATTATCAGGTAATTCAACCTCCAATTCGTAGAAAATAGTATCGGTATTTAATAAATTACATGTATCTAAATCATCTAGAACAAGTCCAAATAGAAACTTATTCTGTTCATTATAATTATATTTTTTGCAATTTGCATCAAAAGTTAATGTACTCTCTAAACTACCTGGTATATTAAAGTTATTTGTAATAAATATACCGTTTTCTTCAGGAACATATCCGTCATATAAATATTTAAGAACCAAACTATCATTATCTGGATCTATTCCTTGAATTATTTCAGAATATTTTGAATTCCATAAAATTTTAACTTTTGTGGTATCCTTTTTTCCTACAAAATATGGATTTTGATTTTCGGGTGATTTTATTTCAATAATTAATCTTACCGTATCTTTTTGAGGTAAAGGACATGCATCATCAGAAGCAATTAAATCAATAAGATAAGGTTCATTGTTCTCAACATACGGGCAATCAGAAACACAAACTTCTACTTTTAAAGTATCTCCAGCTTCATTTATTTGTCCTTCTGTAAAACTAAAGATTTCATCAGCTAATTTAAAATTAACTCCTTGAGCTTCAAGTTTTATATTAGTTCCATCATTTTGATCTGTTACAAAAAAGTCAAAACATTTTGGTTCAGATACTGTAAATCTTATTGTATCTACTTCATTATAAAAATCTGATTCACCTGGAAGCTTTACTACAGCGTCAGGAGGAATGGGAGGATCACATCCATCTACAACTAACATTTGAAAATCCCTTCTTCCCTCCCCCAATTTTGCGCCATTTCTAAATTCTTCATATTTTATCGAAAATACATATAACCCAAGTGAAGTAGGTTTTACTGTAATAAAACCATCGCTTGAAATATTAAGTTTTGGGCTTCCAGGTATCATATTATCTACTGAATAACCTGGTCCAAACTCAACCAATTCATATGGTGGAGGATAGTTTCCCGGTAAGGCTACAAGTCCTGCAAGTTGATTAGGTTGATTATCATCCAATGGATGAGATAGAGAATAAACAATTGAATCTCCATCATCATCAGTTCCAGCAAAATCAGTATAAAACAATTGATTTCTACAAGCATAATCACTTAATGGAGGGAAAAGTCTAGGAGATGAATTAACAAAATGCACACCATCTTTTCTTATCGGAGGAAAATGTAATGAATAAACCATACCTGTATATCTAGGATTAACTAAATTTTTAGTATTCTTATTTCTACAACACCTTGCCCAAGATATATCATACCCCTCAGGATCATCATATTTATCTGGGTTTAAATAAATCTCATGTGAATAAACTACCCTAATAGTACAAATAAAACCAACTGCACATGCAGGATTTGTATATGGAACAAATGTCTGAGATGTAATAAACATAGTTCTGTTTTCTACAAGAGATCCATCTGATCTTCTAAAAATTGAATAAGTTACACTGTTATCAGGTCCTGGATTTGGTAAAGGAACTTCTCCATCCTGATAACAATCAAAATATTGAATTAAAGAGATTCTATATTTGTAATCTCCTAATGAATCACCAACAAATTTCATTTCAATTTCACCACCTACAATATGATTTCCCTTGATATTTGGTGTATAAAATAAAAACAGAAAAAAAAGTAAAATAAGATTCCTCATTAACTAATTTTGATTATATATTAAATATATCTAAGAATATCTTTTTATGACAGAAAATAAAGATGAAATAAATCCTCAATTAATTAATCAAATAACTCAAGATTTTAATAGAGTTTATAAAAATTTATATTATGCATCAAAACAAATTATTAAGAAAGGTTTTTCTGAATATCCAATCTTTATTATGACAAAAGAAAATATAGACATCGGGTCTTTATTAATAGACATAAATGAAATAAATAATAATCAATGGAAATATTATGCAAGTTATTTTGAAAACTTGCAAAAAAATAAATTGATTATAAATAAAGAAACATTTATTAAAAACTTTAAGGATCCAAATATTTTTTGTTCTTTGTTGTTATCTATTAATAAAAATGCAAAATTTGTTTTTGTTCCATATAAATAAGATAAATTATAAATTTGAATAAAATTATATAATGAATAACAAGATAAATTTCAACTTGAATGATTATGACTTTCTTATTAGTAAGAGTCTTGAAATTATTTTAGGTTTAGCCTTTTTAATATTTGGAATATGGATAATTAAAAAATTCATAATTGGTCTTGAAAAATTATTAAAGAAAAAAAATATTGATCCTTCTTTAGTATCATTCTTAAAATCATTATTATCAATTTCCCTTCAAATAGCTTTAATTATATCTGTTTTATCTATGATTGGGGTAGAGATGACATCATTTCTTGCAATTCTTGGTGCAGCAGGTTTAGCAGTTGGTTTAGCTTTAAAAGATACCCTTCAAAATTTTGCTGCTGGAGTAATGATTTTGTTTTTTAAACCATATAGAGTTGGGGATTGGATTGAATTTGAAGGAATATCAGGAAGTGTAAAAGAAATTCAAATCTTCAATACAATACTTACAACAATAGAAAATAAAAGAGTTATTGTACCTAATGGTTTACTTCAATCATCTACATTAACAAACTTTTCTGCTGAGGACAAAAGAAGAATTGAATGGGTATTTTGTATAGCATATGGAGATGATTATGACCTAGCCAAGAGACTCATATCAGAATGGATTAAAAAAGATTCAAGGATTCTAAACGACAAAAAATCAGATATAGTATTGTCTGAACTTGCTGATAGTTCAGTTAATATTAGAGTGAGAGTATGGGTAAAAAGAAAAGATTTTCAACCTGTAAAATTTGAATTTAATGAAAAGGTATATAAAGAATTTCCTAAAAAAGGATTGAATATACCTTACCCACAACTAGATGTAAACTTAAATAAATAATCATCAGATGAGATATCTATTAATTATAACTATTTTCTGTTTCTATAATTGTCAAAGTCAAGATAAAAAAAATGAAAAAGATATTTGGAAAGAAAAGCTTTCTGATATGCAATATTATGTACTGAGAGAAAAAGGAACTGAAAGAGCATTTACTGGCAAATATTGGAATAATAAAAAAGAGGGAACATATAGATGTGCTGGTTGTGACCAAGAACTATTTATTTCAAATACAAAATTTGAATCAGGTACAGGATGGCCATGTTTTTACGATGTATCTAATGATAAGTATGTAAATTTTCAAGAAGATAATAGTTTTGGAATGAAAAGAATTGAAGTTATATGTTCAAATTGTAAAGGACATTTAGGCCATCTTTTTAATGATGGTCCAAACCCCACAGGTTTAAGATATTGTATTAATTCTGCTGCTTTAGAATTTTATCCTAAGTCTAAAGAATGAAAAATATCATTTTGATTGGATTAGGTGGTTTTATAGGAACTATTTTAAGATATGGAATAGGTAAAATTTTCGAAAAAAATTTAAATTTTTTTCCATACGGAACCTTTCTGATCAATATAATTGGTTGTTTTATATTGGGGTTATTGATTTCATTGTTAGCCAAGGAAAATGATTTGTTTTCAAATAAATTATACCTTTTTGTTGGTATTGGTTTTTGTGGAGGGTTAACAACATTTTCTACTTTTTCAATGGAAAGCCTTAATTTAATTTATGATGAGAAATTTTTTTTAATGCTACTATATATAATTTCTAGTATTGGTTTTGGATTATTATTTTGTTATTTTGGAACGATATTTATTAAATAATTATGATCTCATCAGAACTAAATAAAGTTTTTCTAGAATTAAAAAAAAATCAAAATAGTGTTGCAAATACTTCTTATAAAGAGAGAATTTATAAATTAGAAAAATTAAAAAAAGTTTTAATTAATCATAAAAGTCAAATTCATAAAGCCTTATTTGATGACTTTAAAAAGCATCCCTCTGAAATTGATTTAACTGAAATTTACCCAGTTACATCTGAAATCAGACATAATATAAAGAATCTTAAAAATTGGGTAAAAAATAAAAAAGTAAAAACTCCGGTTTCACTTCTTGGATCAAATTCATATATAAAACATGAAGCAAAAGGTGTTGTTCTTATCATTACCCCCTGGAATTTCCCTGTTAATCTTTCACTTATCCCTTTAATTAGTGCTATATCATCCGGAAATTGTGTTGTTTTAAAACCATCTGAAATTACTGAAAACACATCTAAAGCAATAAAATTAATCGTTGAAAAAACATTTGAAAAGAATGAAGTACAAGTAATTCTTGGGGGACCTGATGTTGCAAAAAGTTTGCTTGAAATTCCTTTCAATCACATTTATTTTACTGGCTCTCCAGTAATAGGAAAAATTGTGATGAAAGCAGCAGCAAAAAACTTAGCTTCAGTAACATTAGAACTAGGTGGAAAATCACCCACAATTGTTGATAATACTTCATCGATTGAAAATGCTGCAAAAAGAATAGCTTGGTCAAAATTTATTAATAACGGACAAATATGTATAGCACCTGACTATCTTTTAGTTCATAAATCAATTAAAGAGAAATTTCAGAAAGCTTTAATTTCAAAAATTAAAGAATACTATAATAATGATGCATTAGAATCCCCATCATATTGTAGAATTGTAAATAAAAAGCACTTTAATCGTGTAAAACTTATGTTAGATGATTCAATAAAAAATGGATCTAAGATAATTTATGGAGGAAATTATAATGAAAAAGAAAATTTTATTGAACCTACTATAATTGAAAATGTCTCAGAAAAATCACTTGTAAATCATGAAGAAATTTTTGGACCAATACTACCTTTATATGAATATGAATCAATAAATGAAGTTATAGATTTTATTAATAATAAAGAAAAACCATTAGCACTATATATATACAGTAGAAATAAAAAAAATATAAAAAAAATTATAAATAATACTTCTTCTGGAGGAGTTTGTATTAATCATAGCGCGATGCATTATTCAAATAGCAATTTACCTTTTGGAGGAATAAATAATAGTGGGGTGGGAAAATCAAAAGGAATATATGGATTTGAAGAGTTTTCTAATAAAAAAAGTATTTTAAAACAAAATTTACCAAGTGCTACTGATTTAATGATGCCTCCATATAATAACTTAAAACAAAAATTAATTGATTTTTCAATTAAGTGGTTTTAATAATTTTGCTTTAATTTTCTTTCAATATCCTTCTTTTTTATACTTTCCCTCTTATCAACTAATTTTTTTCCTTTTGCCAATGATATTTCAATTTTTGCTAAACCTTTATTATTTATAAATAGTTTTTTAGGAACAATTGACATGTTTTTTTCTTCTAGATTTTTTTTAAGCTTATTTATTTCATTTTTATTTAATAATAATTTTTTATCTCTCATAGGATCATGATTGTTAGTGTTTCCATACAAATACTCTGAAATATGAAGTCCTTTTATAAAAATTTCATTTTTTTTAAAAAAACAAAATCCATTATTAAATGATACATTAGATTCTTTAATAGATTTTATTTCTGTTCCTTTTAAACAAATTCCAGCTGTAAATGATTCAATTAACTCATAATTGTATGAGGCTTTTTTATTGATAATTCTTATTTGATTTTTATCTTTCATTAAAAATTTAATCTCGGATTAGGACATATGTTTATATCATCAAACATCTTTTCTTTAATATAGTAGTGTGCAGCAATAGCAATCATGGCAGCATTATCAGTACAATATTCTGTCTTTGGAATGAAAGTTTTCCAGTTATATATTGATTTAAGTTTACCTATTTCTTTCCTCAATAATGAATTTGCAGAAACTCCTCCAGCAATAGCAATATTTGAAATTTTATATTTATTAGCTGCTTTGATTAGTTTTTCCTTTAAAATTTCAACTAATGAATACTGAATACTTGCTGCAATATCATTTAAATTTTTTTCTACAAACATAGGATCTTTTTCCATTTCCGATTTTACAAAGTATAGTATTGAAGTCTTAATTCCACTAAAAGAAAAGTTTAAATCAGATATTCTAGGCTTTGAAAATTTATATTTAAGAGGATCACCATTTTTAGAAATCTTATCAATTATAGGTCCCCCTGGATATTCAATTCCTAAAATTTTTGCAGATTTATCAAAAGCTTCTCCAACTGCATCATCTAATGTTTCTCCAATTATATCCATATTAAGAAAATTTTTAACTAAAACTAATTGTGTATGCCCTCCGCTAACTGTTAAACAAATAAAAGGAAAATTTGGAATAGGTTCGTCTATAAAATTGGATAAAACATGAGCTTTCATGTGATCAACTCCAATTAATGGAATATTTAATGCAAAAGAAAGTGATTTGGCAAAAGAACAACCAACCAATAAAGATCCTAACAAACCTGGACCTACTGTAAAAGAAATAGCATTAAGATCATTTTTTTGAATTTTTGCAGATCTTAGTGCTTCTTTAACAACTAAAATTATATTTTTTTGATGTTCTCTTGATGAAATTTCAGGAACTACTCCTCCGTGTTTAGAATGAATACCTTGAGATATTATAATATTACTTTTAACAATACCATCTATTGCGATTGCAGCTGATGTATCATCACATGAAGTTTCAATTGCTAAAATAACTTCTTTCATTTTAAAATATAATTTCTTACAAAAATATACATACTTTTGTCAAAGTAAGTTGTCTTATCGCTTCATAAAATATTATGAAGAGGAAAGTCCGGACAGTATAGAGCATTATACTTCCTAACTGGAAGGTCTCTTTTTTGAGAACAGAAAGTGCAACAGAAAATAAACCGCCTAATTTAGGTAAGGGTGAAAAGGTAAGGTAAAAGCTTACCAGTTTAATAGTGATATTAAATGTTTTGTAAACCTTATAAACTGAAAGGTCAAGTAGTTCAAATGTGATTTTCACTAATAGTTGCTCGCTATTTTTTGAACGGGTAGACTGATTGAACTTAATAGCAATATTAAGTCTAGATAAATGATAAGAATTTAATTTTAAAAATTAAATACAGAATCCGGCTTATAAACTTACTTTTTGTTTTTTTATAGTTTTAATTTCAGAAGACTCAGTTTGTAAATCATAAACTGATGAATATGTAGGACATAACTTCTGTTGACAAGAAATTATTAAAGTAAAAAGGAAAATATAAATGATTCTAATCATTTTAAAATTCAATTTCTAACGCAAAGATATTAAACTTTATTGATAATTATAATTTTATCATTAATTATAACTCTTTATGAAAAATACTTCTAATTCTTTAAAATATGAAAATAGCCTCTATTTACAAAGCCATTCTAAAAATCCTGTGAATTGGTTTTCATGGAATGAAGAAAGTCTAAACAAAGCAAAAAAAGAAAAAAAACCTATTATATTAAGTATAGGATACTCTTCATGTCACTGGTGTCATGTAATGGAAAAAGAGTCATTTATGGATGAAAAAATAGCAAAAATAATGAATTCTTTTTTTGTTAACATAAAAGTAGATAGAGAAGAAAGGCCCGATATCGATAAAATATATATGGAATCTATTCAAAATATGGGTATTAATGGAGGGTGGCCATTAAATATTTTTTTAACACCTAATCAAAAACCTTTCTATGGCGGAACATATTTCACTAAAAATAATTGGAAAAATCTTTTGGTAAGTGTTTCTGATGCTTATAAAAATAATAGAAAAGAAATTGAAAAATCAGCTATTAATTTTACAAAATCATTAAAAAAAAGTGAAATTGAAAAATATAATCTTTATAAGTATGATAAAAAAATTAATAAAAATTACTTCGAAAATATTGTTAAAAATTTAAAATCAAAATTTGATGAAATCAATGGTGGTTTAATTGGGGCGCCTAAATTTCCAATGCCATCTATATGGGAATTTTTAATTAATTATTCGTTTTTTTTTAATGATAAAAAAGTTAAAAATCACATATCATTGACATTAAATCAAATTTCTAAAGGGGGTATTTATGATCAATTAGAAGGAGGTTTTTGTAGATATTCAGTTGATGAAAAGTGGAAAATTCCACATTTTGAAAAAATGTTATACGATAATGGTCAATTACTGAATTTATATTCAAATTTTTATAAGATAACGAATGATGATAAATATAAAAAAATTCTTTATGATACCATAAATTGGTTAAAAAATGAAATGATGGATTCAAATGGTGGTTTTTATTCATCGATTGATGCAGATTCTGAAGGAGAAGAAGGTAAATATTATAAATGGAATAAGAATGAGTTTATTAAAGTAGCAGGAAAAGATTATAAAATGTTTAGTGAATATTATGGTCTAAATATGTATCAAGATGAATTTACATTAAATAGACGATATGATGATTCAAGGTTTATAAAAAAATGGAAAATAAATAAAAAAGAATTTTTTGAAAAACTAGATAATTTCAAATTTAAACTAATTAAAAAAAGAAATAAAAAGGAGAAACCAATAATTGATAAAAAAATAATATCCTCATGGAATGGCTTAGCTCTTATTGGATTATTAAATACATATGAAGCAACAAAAGATGATAAATTTCTAAGAATTGCAAAAAAAAATATATCATTCTTAAGAGAATCAATGATAATAAAAGATAAGCTTCTACATACATATAATAATCATGCAGAAGGGTTTTTTGATGATTATGCTATAATTATCAAAAGTTTGATTAAATATCATGAAATAACTCAAGAGATGAGATACCTTGATATTACAAAAAAATTAATAGATATATCAATTCAAAAATTTTATTCGAAAAAAGAAAAGTTTTTTTATTATACATCAAAACAATCAAATAAACTAATTGTTAAAAAAATAGAATTATTTGATAACGTTATACCTTCATCAAACTCTATAATGGCTGAAAATTTAATTAAAATTTCAAAACTATTTGATGAAAGTAAATATTTTAAAATTGGTGAAAATATGCTTCTAAATGTTATTAAGATTTGTAAATACGAACATTCATTTTTATCAAACTGGTTAAATGTATTATTAAATTATAGAATAGGATTTAATGAAATTATTCTTACTGGAAAAAATACAACTGCTACAATAAGAAAAATTAATTTAAAATATTTAACAAACAAAGTAATATTAGCATCTGAAAAAAAAAAATAAGATGAAACTTCTAAAGGGAAAAATATTTTCAAAAAAAATTAATATCTATTTATGTAAAAACAAAGTTTGTCAGTTACCCGTAGATAATTTGGATGAATTAAATAAATTAATTAAAAATAATAATGTATTAAATTAGCTTTTATTATGAATAGATTATTAATTGTTTTTATATATTTATTTCTTTCAAATTGTCTACCAAAAGAAGAATTTTCAAATATACCATCAATCTCGTTTGATAAAATAGAATATGTAAAAAGTAGTAATAATATAAACCAAGACTCAATTAATTTAACAATATCATTTACTGATGGAGATGGTGATTTGGGTTTATCTAACGATGATATTAATTTTCCTTATAATCCATATGATGCAATAATTGATGAAAATTTAACTTGGGTAACTTTAGGATCAGCAAATGTTACTCCCCCACTTTATTTATATAAACCAAATGGATCCTATTCTCTATTTAGTAATGATGATTCTAGACCTTCTTTCAATTGTCAAGATTATATTATTGATACTGTTTTTCAAACTACAGAACTTGATACTTTTTACATTCAAAAAAATGAAAATAACAAAAATATTTTTGTAGAATATTATATTAAAAATGGAGAAAATTATGAATTTGTAGATTGGAAAAAAATTTTTGATAAAGAATATTCTTGTGGACTAGACTTTGATTCAAGATTTCCACCTCTAAATATCAGTTCTAATTCTCAATCAATTAGTGGAAACTTGACTTATTCTATGGTTTCTTATGGATTCAAGAGTGTTTTAGAAAATGAAACATTTAAATTAAAAATAAAAATTAAAGATCGAAGTTTAAACAATAGTAATATTATTGAAACTCAAGATTTTACACTCAACTCTATATTAAAAAATTAATTAAATTAAATCAGGATAGGATCTTGGATCTGTTTCGTTAAATATATTGTAGATTTCTTCAAAAATTTCTTCAGAATTTGGCTTTGAAAAATAATCACCATCACTACTATATGATGGTCTGTGTTCCTTAGCTGATATTGTTATTGGTTTAGAATCTAAATATTTATATGCATTTTGTTCTTCCAAAACTTTTTGCATCATATATGCTGAACATCCTCCAGGAACATCTTCATCTAAAAACACAACTCTATTTGTTTTTTTTATTGATCCTAAAATACTGTGATTGATATCAAAAGGGAGAAGAGTTTGTACATCTATTATTTCACAAGAAATTCCAATTTTTTCTAACATAACAGATGCTTCCTCTGCTATTTTAATAATAGAACCATATGTTACTATTGTGATATCACTTCCTTTTCTAATAATTTCTGGCATACCTAAAGAAACTTTAATATCAGCAATATTATTAGGCATTTTTTCTTTTGATCTATATGCATTGAGTGGTTCAATAATTATTGCAGGCTCATCAGATGATAATAATGTATTATACATACCAGCTGCCTGAACAAAGTTTCTAGGAGTAAGAATATGAATTCCTCTTAAACTATTTACAAGTACACCCATGGGTGATCCTGAGTGCCATATCCCTTCCAGTCTGTGCCCCCGAGTCCTGATAATAACTGGAGCTTTTTGACCGCCTTTTGTTCTATATTGAAGAGTTGCTAGATCATCTGCAAGCGTTTGAATTGCCCAATATATATAATCAAGATACTGTACTTCAACAATTGGCCTTAACCCTCTAAGTGCTGCACCAATACCTTGACCAATTATTGTTGCTTCTCTCACACTTGTATCAGTAATTCTTAATTTTCCAAATTTTTTCTGAATTCCTGCAAAGCCTTGATTAACACCTCCAATTAAACCAACATCTTCTCCAACTGCAAAAACAAGCTTATTATTACTAAATATAGAATGAAAACAAGAGTTTATAATTTCTCGACCATCTACGATTTTTGAATTTTCATCATATGTTGGTTTTACTTCTGCAATCTTTAGTGCAGAAAACTTTGATTCACTATATAAATGAGAACTGTATTGATAAGTATATTTTTCTGACTTTTCATTTATCAAGTCGATTAGAAAATTTTTAGCTATATTTTCTTCGCCTCTTATAATTATCAAAACTTTTTTTAAACACCTATAAATATCACTTTTTAAAGGAAAAAGCATTGAATTTAATTCATTTCTAAAATTAATTATTTCATTTTTGTTTTTTGGACTATTTTGAGCTACTCTAGTTAATACCGAAATAGCATCTTGAAGATCCTCTTTTATCTCATTTCTATAATCTTTCCAAGCTATGTCTCTACTTTTTTTTGAGTCAAGAACTGCTTTATTTTCAATTTTATCCAATTCATTTTCATCAGCGATTTGATTCTCCAAAATCCATTTTCTCATCATTTTTATACAATCGTTATTTTTTTCCCATTTTAACCTTTCTTTACTTTTATATCTTTCATGGGAACCAGAAGTTGTATGACCCTGGGGTTGAGTCAATTCTTTAACATGAACAATACAAGGGACATGGTGTTTTCTTGCATATTTTTCAGCATTAATATAGGCGTCTATTAAACCGATATAATCCCAACCAAAAACTTCAAATAATTCAAAACCATTTTCTTTATCATTTTTTCTTTGAAATCCTTGCAAAGCTTTTGATAAATCATTCCGAGTTGTATGATACTCTGAAGGCACTGAAATTCCATAATCATCGTCCCAAATTGATAATATAAAGGGTATCTGTAAAACACCTGCAGCATTAATTGCTTCCCAAAAATGACCCTCAGATGTAGCTGCATTACCAATTGTTCCAAATGCAATTTCATTCCCATTTACTGAAAAGTCTGGATAATTTTTTAGTTCTTTATTTTTTCTATATAATTTAGAAGCATATGCTAAACCAACAAGTCGTGGCATTTGTCCCGCAACACATGAAACATCACTAGATGAGTTTTTAATGTCAGTTAATGTTTTCCACTCTCCTTTGTTATTTAGCATCCTAGTTGCAAAATGAGAATTCATTTGTCTACCTCCAGAATGAGGATCTTTTGAGATATCAGTATTTGCATAAAGTTGTGCAAAAAACTGCTCAGAATTTAATTGATCAATAGCCATCATAAAAGTTTGATCTCTATAATAACCAGATCTAATATCACCGTTTTTAAAAACTTTAGACATAGCTATTTGGGGTAATTCTTTACCATCACCAAAAACTCCAAATTTTGCTCTTCCCATAAAAACTTCCTTTCTACCAATAAGACTTATATTTCTACTCTCATTAATTAAATAATAATCGTCTAAGATTTCCTGCTTCGATAACTTTATTTTATTTGCAAGTAGTTTGGAAAATTTTATCATAAGATTTTAAAAAAACGAGATACAAATATAAAAAATAAAAAAAACTAAAATATTATATTAATAATCATAACTATAAATATTTTTGTCAAATAATTATAAAAATGAAAATAGGTATACCTAAGGAAATTAAAAATAATGAGTTTAGAGTAGCTATGACTCCAGTTGGAGTAAAAGAACTTGTTAATAAAGGTCATAAAGTAATTTTGCAAAAAAATGCAGGTTTAGAAAGTAATTTTTCAGATAAAGAATATTTGAAATCAGGAGCAACCATATACGAAACAGCTGATGATGTTTATAATAATTCCGAAATGATTCTGAAAGTAAAAGAACCGATTGAAGAGGAGTATAATAAAATAAAAAAAAATCAAATTGTTTTTACATATTTTCATTTT
>MDSZ01201729.1_pt1 | contig 21306 bp, 15 predicted proteins | sample 811201 | NCBI WGS metagenome assembly MDSZ01 (sample SAMN05326647, study PRJNA326480) | marine metagenome | isolation source: seawater | place: Indian Ocean: North | collected 2010 | reverse complement strand
GTATTAAAAAAAGCAGATGATCTAGAAAATTTGGGAGAAGAAACAATAACTACAGAAAAAAAAGAAAAAGAAGATGTGTCTATAGAAACATTAGCACAAAAAGTATTAAAGAAAACACAAATAGAAGAGATACTTCAAGAATTAAGAAAGGAAATAGAGGAACGAATTTATCAAGCGATACTTTCATCTGATATTGGTGAAGATAATTCAAAAATACTGAAAAATTTATTAAATAAAATAGATTCAATAAATGAAGATCTAAAAAAAGCAGCGGACGATACAGAATATGCATATAAAGAATTAAACATAGCAGAAGTAAAAAAATCAGCAGAAGAACTACAACGGGCAACAGATGGTAGTAATGAAGAACTATATAATAAAAAATTAAACACTTATATTCAGAAATTAAATGAGCTAGACAAAACATTAGAAGTAATAAAACAAATTAAGACACAAGAAGGAATTGTTGGAGGTAAAAGAAACAGATATAAACATTCATTTAAAAGTAGAAAGCGTAAAGGAGGTAAAAAAGTAAAGAACGCGCACAGTATGAGAAAGGGAAAACGTAGAGGAACCAAAGGTTCTCGTAAAAGATAAATTCGTATAAATAGTTATATTTATACGAATAAAATATCAAAAACAATTAAATATTTATTATTGTTTTGTCATTATTTATTCAAAAAAATAATTATACTATATTAAGCTTATCATTAAGATTAAATGTATTTTTAATTAAGGATTCTCTATATCTTCATCCACCAAATTGAATGTTTTCATCCAATTGTGGCGTAGACATTCCTCCTCAACCTCCGCGGCGAGTTTTTCTGCGACGGGACTTTCCGCTTCTTCTGCGGCGGGATTTTGCGCCTCCGCGGGTTTTTCTACCTTTACGTAAAAGTTTAAATCCTGGAAAATTTAATAAATTGAATGACGAACTAGGTGAGCGTCTTCTGCGAGATGAGCGTCTTGCAGCTTTGCGAGAACTTCTTTTTTTAACCATTATAATATAACAAAATAAAATAAATAAATTAACTATTATATATATATGGAACTATCTCGTCAAACTGAAAATTTTATACAAAAATTAAATATAAAATCATCTATAGAAATTCCAAAAAGCAAGATCCAAATAGAAGATTTATATAAGATGATAAATAATGCTTATAATAAAACGCATAAATTAAAAATAGAACCTCGATTAACAAAAATAAATAATATAAAAGACATACCGATACCATCAGGATTTAACTCGCGATTTTTACCAGATGAGATAAGAGAATCAATATATGAAGATTCAAATTACTTTATAAAAAATGATGCGCGTGTAAAAAATAGAACTATACGGGTATATTTTATTTGTAATGAACCAAATATGGAATTAGAAATTGCTAAATACATCGAATATATAAAAACAATTATATTATGGTTTGAAGTTGCGTCAAATTATAGCTCAACAACGTGTGGTAAAACAATAAGCATATATTTATTTATGACAGATTTTAAAAAAATACTTCCAACCTCTACAGTGGATGTAATAGGCGTTAAAAACGTAAATAGTGGTTTTAGTGATATATGTCAAAAAAATTCAGAGATAGTTATTTATAGAAAAGAGGAATGGCTAAAAGTATTAATACATGAATCATTTCACAGTTTAGGTATGGAGTTTTCCCAGATGAATATTAGTGATTTTCAAAAAGAAATAAATGCGCTATTTCCAATAAAATCGGAATTAGGTATTTATGAAGCGTGGGCTGAATCGTGGGCGATTATTATGAATATATCTTTAGCAGCTTACTATTTATTAGAAGATAAATCATCTAAAAAAGATTTTGTAATGTTTTATGAATTTTTAATGATGAATGAAAAATTATATTGTTGTTATCAAGTGGTTAAAATATTAAATCACATGGGTTTAACTTATGATATTTTAATAAATCCAAAAATGATGGATACAGTAAACCAATTATATAAGGAAGATACAAACGTATTTGCATATTATATAATAAAATTAATAATGATATTTGATCATATAAAGTTTTTAAATTGGTGTAAGAAAAACAATCCTCATTTAATGAGATTTATGCATACAAAAGAAAATTTAAAAAAGTTGGGTGATTATATTAAAAGTAATTATAAAAATAAATCACTATTAAAAACATTAAAAGAAATGGAAAAATACAATAAAAAAAAGATGAATGATGATATAAATAATACATTGAGAATGTCATTATGTGAATTAGTATAAAATTGAAAAGGAAAAAAACTATGAAAAGGAAGAAGTATATGGGAATTAAACAATTAAATACATTTCTTAAACAAACTTGTAGTAATCAAATAAAAAAACAAACATTTAATGATATAGAAAATAAAAAGTTAGCGATAGATGTAAGTATATATATATATAAGTATTTACAAGAGAATGCCTTGATAGAGAGTTTTTATCTAATGATAAAATTATTTATAAAGCATAATATAATACCAGTATTTGTTTTTGATGGAAAACCACCAAAAGAGAAATATGAAATAATAGATAAACGAAAAAAGGAAAAAAGCATAGCTAGAGAAACATATGAAGGTCTGGAGATAAAATTAAAAGATCTGGAAAGAAATCCGTGTTTAAAAAATCAAGAAGAAATATTTTTAATAAAAAGACAAATGAGAGAGGAATATAAAAAATCAGTAAAGATAACAATAAGAGATATAAAGAGGGTAAAGAATTTAATGAACGCTCTTGGAGTTTGTTATGTAGAGGCAGAAGGAGAGGCAGATGTTGTTTGTGCGGAGTTGGTAAAAAAGAAAATGGTTTATGGTTGTTTAAGTGAAGATATGGATATGTTTGCGTATGGTTGTAATAAGATTTATAGGGATATAAATATTTACTCTCAAACGATAATTTATTACGATTATATAAAAATACTAAAAAACTTAAAATTATCTTCAAAAGAATTCAGAGAAATATGCGTATTTACAGGTACAGATTACAACGAAAAAAATAATATATATAATGCATTTAAATTATTTAAATTATTTAAGAGAAGTAAAGAAACAGAATTTTATGAATGGTTAATGAAAAATAAATATGTGAAAGATTCAATAGTATTATACAAAACATATTTTATGTTTGATAATCTAGAACCAATAAAAAAACCAAATATGGAATTAAAACCGATAAATATAAGTAATTTAAAAAAAATATTAGAAAAGGATGGTTTTATATTTCCAGTTTAATAATAATTTATATTTATTCGTTTTATAAATATAAATTAATAGTAATAATTTATTATTTATTATTTATTTTTTATTTTTTATTTTTTTACGAACTTGCGGAAACCTCTCCAGCCTTTTGCTGCTTTGCGAAGTGAGGGCTCATGTAGCGTTGAAGGTTAAAGTAAGTAAGCTCATCGTTCTTCTTTAACTTGAGAAGAGAACGAAGCTTGTCATCAGGGTTAATCTTGCGACCATTAGCCTTGTCTTGAAGGTCGTGGGAGCGAATATACTTGTTAATTTCACGAGTTACCTCGGTGCGAGCCATTTCGGTGCCGGTTGGCTTACCGAGAAAGGTAGCAAGCTCAGAACTAATGAGAGTAGGCTTTACAAATCCACTGGGAGCACGGTTGCTGTTCTTGCGCTTCTTCTTTTGACTTAGCTTCTTTGCTGCCTTCATCTCACGTAGAGCAGTCTTTTCAAGAGCACGGAACTCAGTCTTTAGTGAAGACATTTGAGCTGCGATATTTTGAATCTTTGCCAAAAACTCTGTGAATCGATCTCCGAGCTCATCTACTTGATTCTCATCTACCGTCTCAGTTGTTGCTAGGTCAGCAACCTTCTCAGATACAGGTGCTGGGGGAGGAGTCTGCTTGGTAGCGACAGACTTGGGGGGGGCGGCGGGCTTGGACGCTTTGCGTACGGGCTTGCTCTGCTTCTTTGGAGGCATTATAATACACTATACAGTGACCTTTTTAAGTTGATTTCAATAATATTTTATTTTATGATTTTTTTATGTCGTAATTATCATCTAAAACTGAAATAAAACGAATTAATTTTAATAGACTACCGAATCATACAACCATGGAAGAGCCGAGGCAGCATTAGGGCTTACTATCGTTAGTGCTGTCAATACATAATATGCTCCCAGCACTTTATATTCGCGATTTACACCATTTTTTATAAATTTTTCAATAATTGATAATGCGGTTGTCTTTAATTCGTTATAATTAAGGTTATTATTAGAAAAATAATTAATATTTAATTCACTAAAAGGATTTCCTAAAGGTGGACAAATAGATATTTTTGTTAATTGATCCATTTGTGCTCTATAATTCCATATATCATGCAATTCACGGATAAAACCACATATCTGATACGGATTTAATTCTAGTAACCATTTACAATCACTGTAGTTTCCTAATGCATCAATTTCTTGAAATATAGCTAATGCTCTTAATTCTATTCGCTTTGAATGATTTATTGTTTCATTTGGTATAACTACATTTGTTGGCTTATTTAATACTTTACTTAAAGCTATAATTCTGTTTAAATTAGAAATAAATTGTTTTGAAAAAGCATTTCTATTATAAGGATTTGTTGCATTTTTTTTATTTTTTTTTATATGAGTATAAAGTGATAAAATATCGAATCCATATATAAATCCATCTGTATCTTTAAAACTTATAAATTGATTTTCTTCTATTTCTTTCATATTTTCTAAAGTATAAAAATCATTCGGGTTGTTACATAATAATCTATTAAAATACGCAGGACCCCTCATTTTAATTATATTTCGTATAATAATACCCCTACACATTTTTTGAAGTTTTACACTAAAATATGATAGTTTTAGATGATTATATAAATTATATAATAAATCTTTTTTACTTCCAGATGTCTTTTGTTTATAATGCTTAGCTATTATCTTTAAATCCTTAGCTAGATAACTAGTTTCTACTATTTTTTTATACTCATTTATTGAAGGTATATAAACTTTTGACTTTTTACTAGTTTTTACTTTGTTTTCTTTAATAAAAACTTTTGGTACTTCTTTATAAAATGATTTAGTGTTTATTATTTTTGCTTGCTTTTTTCTTTCTATAACGCGGTTCATTTATATAAAATAAATACAAAATCTTTTTGAATCACTTTAATATAAATTATATGTAAATACTTTATTTACACATAATTAAAATAAATTTATTTTTAATTTTATTTTTTCCCCCGATTTTCTTGAAAAATTGAAACTCCAAAACATGAAATAAATATATATCATCACCATGTCCTCTTACGATGAATCCGCACAAATGATCATCACAGGTTCCGAGCTAAACCCTGAAACCGGTATTTCATACGGTAAAATAAAAATAAACGCAAATGGCGGAAAAAGTTTGTCAATTGTTTCAACTAGTTCTAAAAAGGTTCTACACGTTTCTACCCCTCTAATGATGACTTGGGGGATGAACGTAAATGAATTTGAAGCAGGAAAAAAAACATTTGATTTGTCTCTACAATTTCCTCGAGAACAAGATGCTAATTATTCAGAGCAAACAGTTTCATTTTTGGAAAATCTCCAAGCACTTGAATCAAAAATTAAAGCTGATGCTGTTACCAATGGTAAAGAATGGTTTAATAAGAATAAAATGACTCCAGAGGTAGTAGATGCTCTATGGTCTCCTATGCTTAAATATCCTAAAGATCCAAACACCGACGAGCCTGATATGACTCGTTCTCCAACTCTTCGCGTAAAGTTGGATTATTATGACGGAAAGTTTTCAAAGGATTTGGAACTATATGATCCAGACCAAACGTGTATTTATCCACCAGATGATAACGATGGTAATCCTGATTACACCGTATCTCCAGCACATTTAATTCAAAAAACACAAAATGTTGCTCTTGTACTTAAGTGCGGTGGTATTTGGTTTGTAGGTGGAAAATTTGGAGTAACCTGGAAGTTGGTTCAAGGAGTCGTACAACCACGAGCAACTTTGCGAGGAAAGTGTCATATTAAGCTTGGTGGAGATGATCGTAAGCGAATGATTGAAAGCACCAACAAAATGGATCAAGAAAATGATGATGATGAAGAAGAGGTTGGTGTTGAAATTCAAGATTCTGATGAGGAAGTTGAAAATTCTCAAAATGTTGCTCCTGTAGAGGAAGAAGAAGAAGAAGAGCAAGAGGAAACTCCCCCGCCTAAAAAGAAAAAGGTAGTGCGACGTAAAAAGACATCCTCAGCAGAAACAAGTTAATTATTTAATTAATATGTTCCATTAATAAAAATATAAAATGTTCTAAATGATATATAGGTCTATAATTATTATTGTAATATTGAAAAAAGGAAAACATCTCTATTAATATTTCAGGTATAAAATTTTTTTTTATCTTTTTTTTATCTATTAGTGTTTTTACAATATACCATACACATTGATAAATATTTAATTGATATATAAAAATATCGTATAAATTATCTCGAAATTTTAAGTAATCTAATGATTTTGAATTATACATTTTTAAAAGTATTTTATTACAAATATTTTTATAAGCGAACTGAATAGTATGTATATTCTTGTATCCTTGTTTAATATTTATAACATCATTTGTGTCTGTATTTTTATAATTTTTACATAATTTAACGTAAGCACTTTTGCTTGGTCTAGGAAAATGCAATACTTTGCATATATTTATAATATTATTGGGAATAAATGATATATGTTCTGTTAAAAGAATATATTTAAAATGAATAGACTGTGTCACTGGTGTTTGCATGTAACTATAAAAATTCTCTAATAATTCGCTGTGTATATCGTGGAAATTTTTACACGTAATTATACATATATTATTCATATTGCTTGAAGCTATATCAATCAATTGATTGTATATTTCATTCCATAATAATTTTGATATGCAGCCAAGCAAAGATAGATCTATTTCAACGTGAATATCGCTTACCATAAAATAGTATGGAGTTTTATTATAGGTTATACAAATTTTCTTTTCATATTTTAATTTTGAAGGACTGTACTTTTTTATATAATATAACATTTGACTATATTTACCTATTCCAGATGGTCCATAAAAAATTAAGTTTTTCATTTTTGATAAACAATCTGGAAAATCATTATAATATTGCTTGTATTTTTCGTGCAAGTTATATTTTTCTATTTTTTCAAGGTATTCGTCAAAATGTGTATCATAAAATTTCATAATATACTATTAGTTTTTATCTTTATCTTTATAACGTATTATTATTATTAATTAACTTAAAATTACAATACAAATATATAACAACAATGATTTTATCTATACCTATAAGTAATTTCGATGAAAACCATTTATATTTTAGCGATATTATTAAAAACATAGTAATAAGTAATAGCACTTTTATAAGATTATATTATTCAACAAAACATTTAACTACAAATGGTGTTTTTATTTCTTTTCCACTTAATGTTTGTTCTTTTGAAAAAGCATATAATAAAGTTAAATGTAATTTTAAAATTAAATTTAACCAAAATGTTGTTAATTTATTGATTAATATTGAAAAAGATATTATAAAAAAAATAGATAATAATAATAATAGTGAACCTGTTTTTTCAATAAAGGAACAATTAGAGCAAGAATTTATAAAACTATATAATGTCACAAATTATAATAATAATTCTGTTATAACACTTGTATGTAAAATATCAGGTATTTGGAATAATGATACTAATTATGGACTAACTAGTAAATTTTATCCGGTTGTTAAATATGATCATTCACTACCAGAATCCTTTAAATAATCGGATAATCCCTGATCATCCAGTAATTTACTTTTACATTTAGTTATTTTTTCCTGACTTCTTTTTTTTTTACTACTTTTTTTTTGTTTCGATAATAAATAAATTCCAATATATGCGCATATTGAAGCCATTACACTACCAATAAGTATTACACCTGGTATTTCTATACTTTTTTGAGGAAAATTCATTTGTGTAACCATTACATAAGCAAATGTTGCTACTATTGCTATCGCACATAAAATATGTATTAATAAAATCAAAAAACTAAATAGTCCTCCAGGTTCGTTCCCAGAAAAAACATTAGAAAATGGATTAGTAACAGGGTTGTCGTTTTTAAGCATTGCATGATCACAGAATATCCGTAATGAAGTACTTCTTGATTTAAATATTTCATTAAAACATAATATGCTATATGATACTACATTTAATAAGACAAATAATAATCCAAATCCACTGTTTAAATTAATATAATTTTTACTTGAAATACTTATCCATATTAAATAAGTGAAAATAATTAAACCCACAATAATATTACCAATACCATTTTCCATATATATAAAAGTTTTTGACGACCAACCTCTAATATATAAAAATAACCCTAAAATTACAAATATTATACCTGTTAATGAAATCATCGCAAAAGGTGTCAATCCAAGCATTATAATATATATATATAATATTATAATACTAAATGTTAATTGAAACCTGAATATCATATTATATTATTTACCTCATTGATTATATCGTTATCACTTGCATTAGCAATATCCTTTATATTTTTTAATTTTTTAATACTTATAAATTTTGGTTTTTTCATTACTGTAGTTTTATAAAATATATAATCTCCATATTTTCCTTTACGAATACTTATTACGTCATTAATTGTTCTAATAATATTAGATTGCTTATCTATAAAATTTACAACATCTGATAAAATTATATCTTCTATCTTTTTATCTAATTCTTTTAAAGACTTTTTATTTTCACCCCATTGAGCGTAAAGACCAAACTGACCTTGTTTAATTATCATATCTTCATTTTTATATTTTCCAATTATCTTTGATTCATTATCGCTCTCAATTATATCATTAATATTATATTCATTTTTTCTTAGTTTTTCTAAATCTATGTTTTTCTTTACGCTTTTAAATGTTATCACACCATCTTTTGTATATTTTATAACAGGACCATATTTACCAATTGTATACTCATGATTATCATCTATACGAATATTCTTGTTAAAAGAATTAATATTCTTTGAAACCATTTTTATGTTTTCATCACATTTTTTACATAAAGAATGCCAAATCATTTCACCATTTGCTATACTATCTAAATTATCCTCCATCTTTTTCGTATAACAATAACTAAATAATTCATCATAATATTTAATTAAAAATTCTAATACAATTATTCCCATCGGTTGTATCACTAATTTCTTTTTTTCAGAACCAAATTCTTTTTCTTCTATTTTATTAGATATATTTTTTTCAACTAATTCATAATTCTTGCAACTTATTTTTTTACCTTCAACATCCATAAGCTTTACATAATCACGTTCTTGAATTTTCTCTACAATACTTGAAAAGGTAGAAGGTCTACCAATCCCCTTTTCTTCCAATAAATTAACTAGTTTTGCTTCAGTATAATGTAATTTTATTTTTTTTAATCCCATATTAATCTGTATTTTATTGTAATTTATCTCTCTATTTTTTGATATATTCAAACAGTAATTATATGTATCATTATTATCACTTGGTGGATCCAATATCTTCCAACCTAGAAAAGTTACTATATGTGTAGTATATCTATATTCATGATCTAATGGCGCGGTTATTATCGCAGATATACTATTTAATATAGCATTACTCATACACGCCGAACACGATATCTTCCAAATTAAACTATAAAGTTTCTGTTCTCTTGGATGGTATGGTGCTCCTATTGTTCTTTTATTTATATCTGTTGGACGAATTGCCTCATGAGCATCCTGTGTTACATCTGTAGTTTTTGTTTTTCTAATACTTAATCTATCCACGTTTGGATTTATATAACTTTCATCCCAGTTTTTATTTACATATTCTTTTACAGAATCTATGAATTTTTTGCTAAATGTTTTACTATCTGTTCTCATATATGTTATTAATCCAGCTTCATATAGTTTTTGACATATTCTCATTGTATCTTTTGGTGATATTCTTAGCTCATTATTTGCAAGTTGTTGGACACCGCTTGTGGTTAACGGCAAAGGTGGTGATTTAGATAGCTTCTTTGGCTTAGAACAACTATATATATGTTTGTGCTGGAGAGATAATTCTAAAAATAATTCTACTTCTTTCTCTTCTTTAAATATATTATTTAAATTAAAAGCTATATTTTTCGATGTAAAATAACCAATCGTATCATAGCTTTTTTCTCCTGGATTTTCATTTATTTCCATCTGATTATCATATATTAATCTTAAAGCTGGTGTCTGACATCTTCCTGCACTTAATCCCTTCTTTGAGTTCCAAGAAATATTTTTCCATAAAATTGGAGAGATTTTATACCCCACAATTATATCTAATATTTGTCTTGATTGTTGAGCATGCACTAAATCTAAATTTATTGTTGTTGGATTTTTTACCGCATTACATATTGCTGTTTTTGTTATTTCATGAAATATTATACGTTTTGTTGTTTTTATTGGTAAAGAAAATATTTCACAAATATGCCACGCTATCGCTTCTCCCTCTCTATCATCATCTGTTGCTAGCATAACATCACACGATTCACTTAATAACTTTTTAATTTTAGGAAATTGTTTATTTTTTGTTATCATCGTATATGTTGGTTTATAATTATTTTCAATATCTACATTCTTTAAACTGTCTATTGTTCGCATGTGACCGAAACTAGCAATACATTTATATCCATTTCCTAAAAAAGACTCTATCTTTTTGCATTTCGCTGGAGATTCTACTATTATTACCGTTTTATTTGAATTCATATCGATATTAATTATTATTGGTTTGTGTTTATATAATTTACATAAGCTATACATGATGATCTTTAAATTTTTCATTCATTATTTTATAATCTCTCCAGCTTAATGATTTACTTTCCCTTTTTTCTTGAGGTTTTTCGTCTTTATTTAGCTTCTCTCCCTTTTTTATAGCAGAATCTATATATATTTCTCGTAATATTTTGCCAACTTCAAAAGATGCCTCATGCTGGTCTGCTTTACCTTTTTCTATTTTTTCTAAAATATCTATAAATTTATCCAATAGTATTACATCTATTTCGTCGGATACTAATTTATTAAATATATCTGTATAATTTTGAAATAAAAATCCACAATTATTTCTACATTTTTCACGTAACTCATTTGATTTAGTAGAATTTTTAAGTTTTTTAATTATATTTACATCTGCTCTTATTTTTGAACTGTGTTTTAGAGCGCGTATTTTATTTGTTTGGTCGTTTACATTGTTAGCCTTAATTAACTCTTGTAGTTTAAGTCTTTCATTATCGTTCATTTTATTATTAATAATTATATTCTTTTTATTTTATTTTTTCGCAGTGTATATTAAATGCCTAATTATGGTCCTATAGTTGCGCCTTCATTAAACTCGGGAAAAGAACAATTATTACTAGAACAAAAAGAAGAAGCCAGTATGGTTACTGCTGGTGGTAAAAGAACAAGAAAAATACGTCATGGAGGAAAATCACCACAAACCTTCAATGCACCTTACGACCCTCGAGGTTCTGCTGCTGATAACGCTAGATTAGCTGAACTTGCTGAAACAGAAAGTAATATATCACAAATGAATAAAGGCACAGAAGTTGCTGGTGGCGGAAGACGTCGTAGAAAAACTAAATATAGAAAAAAAAGTAAAAGCAAACGTAAAAGAAAAAATAAAAGCAAAAGATTAAAAAAATCAAAAAAAAGTAGAAGAAAATATTGAATATAAAATATAAACTAAAATTAATAATATGATTATATTTTATTATGTCCCGTGATTTCTATCTTTCCATTTTTATAATTTTAGTTTTTTTTTTAATATCTATATATGGATTTTTGATTAATCAATATGAATTACTTAAAAAACAATGGCCTAAATATAAATGCAACCCACTCGTTATGCCTTTTGCTAGTTCATTTGGTGAAGATCCTTTGGAAAACTTTATCGATTGTGTTCAAGATATTCAATTAGGTTTTATGGATATAGCATTAAAACCTCTTAATTTAAATATTGATTTATTAAGTAATATTGGTATTAATATGGTAGCAAACATTGCTGGTATAAGACAAATGTTTAACTTTCTTAAAAATTCTTTATTAAAAATAACAGTATCACTTTTTGGTATATTTAGTAATGTTATTACAGAATTCCAAAAAATATCTTTGGCTATACGAGATACTGTTTCTAAAGTTGTAGCCATTGTAATTGTTTTGATGCATTCTTTAGATGGAAGTGTAAAGACTATGAAAAGTTTATGGAAAGGACCTCCAGGTGATATGTTAAGAGGTATCGCAGGATTAGGTAATGAAATTAGAAAACTAGAAATAGACCCTTTTTGTTTTCATCCAGATACATTAATTACCTTAAAAGATAACAATACTGTTAAAATTAAAGACTTAAAATTAAACTCTATATTGAAAAATGGAAGTGTAGTACAAGGTATTATAAAATTAAGTAATTTAGATAAAAATGGAAAAATTAAAGAAAAGTTTTATAAATTAAAAGGTGGAGAAAATAATGAAGATATATATGTCACTGGAAAACATTTAATCCTTATTGACGATAAGCTTGATTATGTTAAAAATCACAATAACGCCTCTAAAACAGAAGAATACTCTAATGAATTATCATGTTTGATTACTGATAATCATTTAATTCCTATCGGACAACATATTTTTTGGGATTGGGAGGATACTCCTGATATGACTAAACAATTAAATTAAATTAATTTAATATCATTAAATATTATTATGTCTTCAAAAGTATTATTATATGAAACAATTAACAAAAAAGTTAAATTTTCATCAGAAAAACCATTTAATGTTAATTCATCTATTATGAGCGCATTTGCTATTATTATATTTTTCGGGTTGTTCTTTTACGGTATGTATGTATATTCCTCTTACGAAAGACTTAAAAGAATATGGCCTATTAAAAAATGTTCTCCTGATATGGTTTTTTTAGCACCTTTATTTAAACCAAAGAGTGATAAAAGAACAATTATAGAATATACATACGATAATTTTGAAACTTGCACTTTTAATATTTTTAAAACAATTACGAATAGAGCATTTGCTCCTATTAATTTTATATTTAAACTACTTACAGACTTTTATAATCAAATTATAATTGCCCTAATACGACTTAGAAATTTGTCTTTTTCTGTATCAAACGCAATTAGAAAAGTTCTTTCAACAATTATGAATAAAATTAAATCTATTGTTATTCCTTTTCAAAAAATTATTTTAGTTCTTAAAGATTCTATGAATAAAACTGCTGCATTTTTAGACATAGGTGCTAAATTTATTCAAGGAGTTATTCTCACTATTAAATCTGCTATGGGTGCTTTTTATAAAGGATATATAGATCTTATTGTTATTTTATCTCAATCTGTCTTCACTATTGTTTTCGCAATTAATTTACTACCTGGTCTGATAGTTCTTGAACCATTAAAACAAATATTTCAACTTACCAATTATTCTTTTCCTATGCCTAAATTCTGTTTTGATAAAAATGTTATTATACAAACCAAAAAAGGTCCTATTAAAATTAGTGATATTAAAATTGGAGATGTTCTACACGATGATTCAATTGTTACTAGTAAATTAGTTTTATCATCCAAAAATCAACATATGTATTCTATTAATGATATTATAGTTAGTGGTAGTCATAAATTATTTTACAACAATGAATGGATAGAAGTTTCCTCTTATCCTTTTTCTAAAAAATTAAATACTTATACCGAGCCCTTCATTTATTGTATTAATACTACTAATAAAAGAATTAATATTGATGGTATTGTTTTCTCAGATTGGGACGATATTGATGATGATGATATTATTGAATTAAATGAAAAATGCTCTGATATATTTAAAGATTTTATTAACGAAGAAAATATTCATTCCTATTTAGATGGAGGATTCGTTAAAAACACCAAGATTGAAGTAGAAGATGGAAATTCTATCAATATTCAAGACATTGAAGTTGATGATGTATTATATAATGGAGAGATTGTTACAGGAATTGTAGAAATTGATGCTACTAATCTTCAAATATACGAATATATTATTGAAAATAAAAAACTTTTTGGTGGACCTAATTTACAAATCATTAATAACAATATTCATATTATTGGAAATACTAATGTAGTTAAAAAACTAACTAAAAGAAAAGAAAAAAAATTATATCATATAATAACCAATAAATATTCATTTAATATGGGTGGAATACACTTTTTAGATTATAATGGAGGAATTGAAACACTCTTAGACGAAGATAGATTAAATTTAATAGATAATATTATACAAGTCAGTTAAATTACTAATTATAATTTATAATATATAAACTATAATTAATTTATTACAGATACATTCTCTGAAGACTTTCATTCATTCCTTTCTCATTTGTTTTTAGAAGTTTGTCTATCGCCTCGTTTGTAAATGTAAATGGAAATTCTACCTTTATTGACTCTTTTTTTGAAAATATACTTGAATTTGCTGGCATTAGTCGATACAAATTTATTTTTGTATATATTATTTCAAGACACCTTTTTAGATTTCTAACACCATCCTCTTTTCCACTGAATTTATCAATTATATATTCTATACACGACGTTGGTAACACTACCTGTCCATCCTCAAATTTAACCTGTTCCTTAATCTTTGGTAGAAGATGTTTTTCCGCTATTATTACCTTTTCCTTTGAATCATATCCCTTTGTGTTAATTTTATACATTCTGTCTTTCAAAATTGGATTCACTTTATCATCATCATTATAACTAAATATAAACAAACATTTATTTAGATCAAAATCTAATTCCGCAAAATATTTATCATGAAATTTATCATTTTGACTTGTATCAGTTAGATGAGTCAATATACCTACTATCTCCTCGCCTTTTGCTGTTTCACTTATTTTATCAACTTCATCGAAATAAATTACCGGATTCATACATTTACTTTGAATTAGAATATCCACTATCTTTCCTGGTGTACTTCCTTCATATGTATAACCATGTCCTTCCAAGAAACTACTGTCTGTAGCACCTCCTAAAGCAATAAACGCAAATGGTCTATTTAAAATTTTACTAATTCCCTCTTTTACAAGAGTTGTTTTACCCGTTCCTGGAGGACCCTTGATTGCTATAGATGTACCCGTTGCAGATGGATTTGAAATCCACTGTCCTATCATCTGCATTATTTGCATCTTAGCATCATCCATTCCGAATACAGCCTCATTTAAAGTACCCATTGCTTTTTCCATAAATTCACCACATTTATCTATCCCTTGAGATATTGTCATTGGAATATTCTCATATTTATTAAACGGTATCCTCATAAACATATCCACCCAGTTTTTCATTTTATAATATTCACCACCTCCTGGTTCAATGTATCTTAAAGCACTTATCTTTTTTAGAGCACACGCTTTGAAATGATCTGGAATATCTGATTCTAACAACTGCATTCTATAAGGCTTGTCTGATTTAACTAGTTTATTCAATGTATTTAATTGTGATATGATTTTTTTTTGTTCCATTAACGTTAGTTTTTTAAAGAAAGTCACTTCATTTACATCTCCTTTATCTTTTAATGATTTCTTAAAGTTAGCTATGTTTTTTTCCCTTTTCTTTTTTTCTGTCTTTTTTTGTTCTTTTTCTAAATACTTCTTTTGATCTTTGTTATAATCTATAATTTCTTTTAAAGCCTCTGAATCTTTGTTTTCCTCTTTTAATTTTTCTGCCATCTCATTAAATTTTTCTACTAATTCTATCTCTGATTTATAATATAACTCCTTATCCTGTTTATTTTTTTCTTTTACAGGCGATTTCTTATTTTTTGGAGACTTTATACCACCATAACATTTATCTTTTGTATTTTTTTCTTTATTTTTTTTCTCCAAATTCTCATCTTCATCATCACGCTGATCCTCATCTTCATCCTCATAATCTTCGTCCTCATCTTCTTCATCGTCCTCATCCTCATCCTCATCCTCATCCTCATCTTCTACTGGACCGCCAATTGTGAAAACTATATTAAATTGTCCTGCTGATTCGTATTCACCCTCTTCCTCATCTTCTTCGTCACTATCTTCTTCATCAACTGTTTCATAATCATCATCATCATCATCTTCTTCTTCTTCTTCTTCACGTGCTTTATCGTCTTTTTCAAGAATACTTATTAATTTTTTTTTATCTTTACTCTTATTATTGTATTTAATTCCTCTTGATTTAAGTTCTCCTTTTAACTCTGACAACGAGCATTCTTCATATGGTATATATTCTTCATCATCATCATCTTCTTCTTCTTCTTTAGCAATTTTTTTTTCTAAATCTTCTACGGATTTATTAATATGAGAAGATGGAAACATCTTTTTTAAAAACTTTTTATATTCTAATGCATTAATTTCATCATCATCGTCATTACTATTACCAGAACCATTACCGTTATCATTTGAATGATTCTTTTTTTTCATTTCTTTATCTTTTTCATGTTTTTTGCTTCGTGTGTTGTATCTTTTTTTCTTTGATTCACCTTCCATTGATATGATATAGTATTATTATTTAATATTATTTTATAAATCAATTTTTCATAAAAAATCAATTTTTCATAAAATTGAAAAGAATCTAAAAATAATTCTAAAGCTATATTAGGATGGCTAAAAGAAATAAATTTAATTTAAGAACGTCACAAATTGTAGGCGTACAGTTTAGTATATTATCACCGGATGAAATTAGAAAAGGTTCTGTTGCCGAAATTGTATCTAGAGACACATATATAAATAATAAACCAGTTATAGGCGGATTATTTGATCCGCGTATGGGAGTATTGGAACCTGGTTTAATTTGTCCTACTGATGGTTTTGATTATATGAAAACACCAGGTTATTTTGGACATATTGAATTATCCAGACCTGTATTCTATATACAATATTTAACTACTGTAATTAAAATATTGAGATGTATTTGTTTTAAATGCAGTAAATTATTAATATCAAAGGAAAAATACGAAAATATTTTAAAAGAATACAGCCATGAGGCAAGATGGAATATGATCTTTCAATTAGCAAGTAAAGTTAAAAGATGTGGTGATGATTCAGAAGATGGATGTGGTTGCAAACAACCTTGTAAAATTAAAAAAGAAGGACTTGCAAGCTTATTTGCTGAATGGGATAATTTACAAACTTCTGGAGAAGAAGAAAAACAAGAAAAACAAGAAAAACTTAATATTAAATTATACCCAGAATTAGTTATTAAAATGTTTAGACGAATTACTGATGAAGATGTTGCTTTTATGGGTTTTAGTCCTGTCTTTTCAAGACCTGATTGGATGATATGTCAAGTCTTGGCAGTTCCGCCTCCTTCTGTTAGACCTTCTGTAAAACATGACGCTCAGCAAAGAAGTGAAGATGATATTTCACATATTCTAGTTAATATTATTAAAGCAAATAAGACTTTACGAGAAAAAATAGAACAAAATTCACCATCAAATATTATTGATGATTGGACTACTTTATTACAGTATTATATTGCTACTATGGTAGATAATAAAATCCCTGGAGTAGCCTCTGTCGCACAAAGATCAGGAAGACCTCTTAAATCTATTAAGGAAAGATTGAACGGTAAAACAGGAAGAGTTCGCGGAAATTTAATGGGGAAACGTGTTGATTATTCTGCTCGTTCTGTTATTACACCTGATCCAAATTTATCAATTGAAGAATTAGGTATCCCTAAAAAAATAGCAAAAAATATTACTAAACCTGAAATTGTAAACGACTTAAATAAACAATTCTTATTGAAATTGGTTCAGGCTGGACCGGATGAATACCCAGGAGCAAAAATTCTTGAACGAAAAAATGGAGAAAGTATTTCGCTCCGATACATGGATCGTAATTCTATCACTCTTGAAAATGGTGATATAGTTCATCGTCATCTTATAAATGGCGATGGAGTATTATTTAATAGACAACCTACTCTACATCGAATGAGTATGATGTGTCATACAGCTAAAATTATGCCTCAAGCTGATACCTTTCGATTGAATGTTGCTGTTACTAAACCATATAATGCGGATTTTGATGGAGATGAAATGAATCTTCATGCTCCGCAATCAATCGAAGCTGAAATTGAACTTAAGACTCTTGCTGCTGTGCCATATCAATTCATTAGTCCTGCAAATAATAACTCTATTATTGGTGTATTTCAAGATTCATTGTTAGGTATATATAGATTTACAAGAAAAGCCGAAGATATGCAGAAGTTCTCAAGACGAGATGTTATGAACCTTTTAATACCTATTAAAAATGTTAATATTGAAAATATAAAAAATACAAATAATAGTTTTGATATATTAAGTCATATTCTACCTCCCTTGTCCATGAAATATAAAACAAAGGCTTTTAGTGATACAGATGATTATGAAAGTTCTAATAACGTTTTAGAAATAATTAATGGTGTTATTAAAAGAGGTCAAATAGAAAAATCTGTTCTTCATGGGGGAGGAAAAGGACTCTTACCGAGAATCTGTAATGATTTTGGAAATAAGTGCGCTATGAATTTTATCGATGATTTACAACGTATTGTAAATGGATATATGAAAATGAGTGGATACAGCGTTGGTATTAGTGATTTAATTGCTGATGCTACAACAAATGAACGAATTACTCAAAAAATTATTAGTAAAAAAACTGAAGTTCAAGAATTAATCGATCAAACTCGATTAGGTATCTTTGAAAATAAAACTGGAAAACCAAATGTAGAAGAATTTGAAGTTCAAGTTAATGGTATTTTAAATGCTGCTGCAGAGGAAACTGGCAAAATTGGTAGAAAAAGTTTGTCAAAATACAACCGATTTATAAGTATGGCTGTATGTGGTTCCAAAGGTTCAGATATTAATATCTCACAAATGATTTCTTGTCTAGGACAACAAAATGTAGATGGTAAAAGAATCCCTTATGGTTTTGATAGCAGAACATTGCCACATTATTCAAAATATGATGATTCTCCTACAGCTCGAGGATTTGTAGAAAACAGTTTTATTGGAGGATTAACACCTCAAGAATTGTTCTTTCACGCAATGGCAGGTCGCGTAGGTTTAATTGATACTGCTGTTAAAACATCCACTACAGGATATATTCAAAGAAGATTAATTAAAGGACTTGAAGATCTTAAAGTTGAGTACGACATGACTGTTAGAAACAATAAGGGTAAAATCGTACAATTCAAATACGGTGACGATGGATTTGATACAATTCGTATTGAAAATCAAAAGTTTCGATTAGCTGAAATGACTAATGAAGAAATATACGCACACTTTCAAATGCCGAGCGATAACCTTAAAGATAAAATATTTACCACTTCATATACTAAATCAGCTATTAAAAGAATGAAAAAACAACAGGATGATTTAAATAAAAAATGCGTTGCTATTACTGATATGTTTATACAATATCAAAAAAAACTTGTTGAGATTGTTTTTAAAAATAAAAATAATAATGAAATTCAACTTCCTATAGCTTTTACATACATTATTAACAATGTTAAAAATCAAAATAATATTCAAAGTAATTCTATGGTTGATATTACTCCTTGGGAAGCCTTTGAACTAATTGATAACACTTATAATAATCTTGAAAAATTTCATTTTAGTAAGCCTAATGAATTATTTAAAGCATATTATTACTTTAACCTAAGTCCTACTGAACTTCTTATGATTAAACGATTTAATAGAAAGGCTTTAATTTATTTACTAGCACAGATTGAATATTATTATAAAAAATCCCTTGTTTCACCTGGAGAAATGGTGGGTATGATTGCCGCACAATCCATAGGTGAACCCACCACTCAAATGACTCTTAATACCTTTCATTTTGCAGGGGTTGCAAGTAAATCCACCGCAACTCGTGGTGTCCCAAGGGTAGAAGAAATTTTATCATTATCTGAAACTATTAAAAAACCATCCATTACTATTTATTTGAAAGAAGAAGATCGTGAAGATAAAGCCCGTGCTATTACTATTTCAAATACTATAGCACATACAAAATTAAGAGATTTGATAAACAGTGTAGAAATATGTTTTGACCCTAAAGATTCTAATACTCTTATAAATGATGATAAAATCACTCTTGAATTATTTAATATGTTTGAAGAAATGATTGATGAGTGTAGAGATGTTAAAACAAGCACAAAAGACAAATCTAAGTGGATTCTACGATTTGTTATCGATAAAGAAACCATGCTTGAAAAAAATATTACTATGGATGATATTAATTTTGCTATTAAAAATAGTTATAAAGATGAAATATCTTGCGTATTTAGTGATTATAATTCTGATGAATTGGTATTTAGAATTAGAGTTAATAAGCTTTTGAATAAAAAGAAACAACAAAATAAATCTAATCCTTTAGACCAATCTGATGAAATTTATTATCTGCAAAACTTTCAAGAACAACTAATGGATAATATTATTCTTCGTGGTATTAAAAATATCGATAAAGTATTAGTTAGAAATGAACCACGTGTATTGGTACATAGAGAAGGAAAATATGAAAATATTGACACATGGGTATTAGATACAGTTGGAACTAATCTTGTAGATGTTTTAAGTTTAAATTTTATTGATAATACACGAACATACAGCAATAATATTCCTGAAATATATAAAGTCCTTGGAATAGAAGCCGCTAGACAATCCATTTACAGAGAATTTTTGGAAGTTCTTGAAGATAGTGGCACTTATATTAACGAACACCATTTATCTGTTTTATGTGATAGAATGACATATAACCACAAAATGGTATCTATATTTAGACACGGTATAAATAATGATAATATTGGTCCTCTAGCTAAAGCATCGTTTGAAGAAACACCAGAAATGTTTTTGAAGGCAGCTAAACACGCTGAATTAGATGTTATGCGTGGTGTATCAGCAAATATTATGTGCGGGCAGAAAGGATATTATGGAACTAGTGCACTAGACTTATATCTTGATTTAAATGAATTTAAAAAATTATCCGTTGAGACTGAATCAGATATTACTCAAAGTGATAAAATCAAGGCATTATTTAATAATATTGAAGATCCAACAGACCAATGTTCGAAATCAAATATCGTTATGAAAAATAATATTTCCAACATCAATAGTGTTGATATGGGTCAAGATGATGATTATACCATTAATTTTTAAACAACATAAATAAATAACATATATTTATGTAATATGACTGTTAAAGATCCTTTCTTTATTATGTGTTTGAAAAAAATAAATCCAACTAATAAAAATATTATTAATCCTTTTAATTATAATGATTTT